>ERZ1066121.39-NODE-39-length-128887-cov-10.218005_pt1 | contig 128887 bp, 112 predicted proteins | sample MGYA00382768_ERZ1066121 | MGnify/ENA primary metagenome ERZ1066121 (study PRJEB33369, sample SAMEA5778351) | biofilm metagenome | biome: Industrial cooling water; feature: Water cooling tower basin; material: Biofilm | place: United Arab Emirates | collected...
GGTGCAATCTGCGTTGCTGCTGCGCCGCCCGGAGCCGAGTGGTAGCTCTGCCCGGCGGGAAGTGCCGGAAGCGTATAGCTGTCGCACACCGTTACATCGAAAGGGTTCGGCGCTACAGGCGTGGTGTTTACCGTTACCAGAAAGTCGCCTTCGGCGGTACAACCGGGGCCATTGTTTACGAAGATATAAACAGTCTGCGAACTTGTGAGAACTGTCCCGGCCGCGATTTGAGTTGCAACAGCACCGCCTGGCGCAGAATGATACGATTGATTGGCGGGCAATGCAAGCAAGGTGTACGAATCACAACTGTTTACATCTGCCGGGTTCGGTATCGCCGGAGATGTAGTAATATCCACATTGAAATCACCTTCCAACTGGCATGCGCCTATATTTTGGAACACGTAAATAGTTTGGTCTGCAGTAATCGCTGTGCCGACCGCTATTTCTGTTGCGGCTGCACCTCCCGGAGCTGAATGATATGTTTGACCTGCCGGTAAAGCAGGTAAAATGTAATCGCCACAGGAAGTCACATCATTCACGACCAATGTGGCCGAATCCGATAACAGAAAGCTAAGGACAAGGGAACATCCAAAGTTATCATCAATACGAATAAATATTTCTTCGCCAAGCGCGCCCGGGTATGCGGTTGGATCCGCAAAAGGGAAAGAGATAGGATCAATTCCGTTTTCGGCATCGAACTGGCTGGTGTAGTAGGAAAAAGTATAGTCAAACGGACTCGCACTTCCCAATACGGTCGCTTCATTCTCTGTTAAATTGTACAATCCATCTCCATCGCAGTCCGGAAGATTTGCCGGCGCGTTCAAAGATACGGTCGGCCAATACTCAACAATAATAGAATCGGTTTGCACGCAACCACCCGGAAATGTTATCTCAACGGTATACGTACCTGGTCCAGTAACTGTAAAATCAAATGCAGTTGCCCCGGCGATGGGACCGGATGTGTTGGACCACTGGTAGGTTGCCCCGGCAATAGGATCAGAGCCGGCCTCTAGGACTACAGTGGTTCCGCTGCAGAATGCAGTTCCGTCAGCAATCAAAAAATCATTACTTAAACCATCGAACTGCCCGCTGCCCTGAACCAGGGCCTGACCGATATCAAAACTATTACCCGCCAGAAATACTGCTGAATCCAGAATATCATCGTTCCTGTCTGCAATTACGAAGCGAATATGATAAGTATTTCCGGGAATTACCGGAGAAGATGCCGTCATTAAAACAGTCTCCCCGTTAAAATCGATTGCAGACGGATCACCGGTATTCCAAAAATTTCCAAAGAACTGTTCGTTTTCACTGGTGCACCCGTTATTGTAAGCGTCATCGCGGATAGTAATTACTGAAATAGGCGTTGTAGTATTGGGCACCAATGCGAGATTCACAGGAGGAGTACCTAACGTTTCGTTTGTCAGGAAGAAGGCGAAGGCATCGGAGAAAGTACACTGAAATGTTCCGTATTCTTCCGATGCAAAAAGAAAATCAAAGCTCATAAAATTCGTGAGCGGCGTAAAATCAAACTCAAGCACGGTAGCATTGTTGTATGAATTCAAGCCCGGATCAATACCTAAACTTTGAATATAATTAAACAACTGCGCATCTCCGCCCCAGCCGCAACCGCCACCGTCACCGAGACTTTCATCGTTTGGCCCCGGAGTGCGAAGCGCATCCCCGGAAACAAGGACCACCCCCGACTCCATCGGAAACGCGGGATTAGTATTCGTAAAATACCCGATTCCATTGCTTGTACAGCCGAAATTCGGTCCGGTGGACCACTGTATATTTGAAATTGTACCGGCACAAGATGACGCACCGCTCGAAGAATTGAAAAGCACATCGGTAACCAATTGGGGCACCGTAAACGTGGTTGTACTTACATCAATTGGCTGCGCGAAATTGTGTGTTGCAACAAGCAGAACTAAGGATAGTAGAAATTTTTTCATGAATACTGTACTTTAGTGAAGTACCCCCGATATTGTTAAGAAAGTGTTTAATTCTCAAATATAAATAAAGGCAGAGTACATCTTAGTTAAATTTGCAAAAATCTTCTTGCACTATGTCGACTATAACAATTAAACCCACCGATAACCCTACCATCATAAAATTTGAATTTGCAGATTTTATTGCACCTTCAGGATCGTGGCAGTATAAGAACATTGATGAAGCCAAAAACTCCTCGCTGGCGCGCCAACTTTTTCATTTACCTTTTGTGAAAACCGTGTACATATCCGGGAATTTCATCGCCATCGAGCGCTACAGCATCGTAGAATGGCCGGATGTGCAGAACGAGGTAGCAGAGCAAATTGCAGCATTTGTTGAAAGTGGCGCAAAAATAATCGACGAGCCCGCTACTCCCGCTAAAAAAGCCATCACAGTTTATGCAGAGATGACTCCGAATCCCTCTGCAATGAAATTTGTGACCAGTTTTATGCTTACGCGTTCTCCGCTTGAGTTTAAAAATATCGATCAGACCGCTCCCTCTCCTATTGCCCGGGCGCTGTTTGAACTACCTTCGGTAAAAGAAGTTTATATTGATGAGAATTACATTTCCATAACGAAGTACGATCTGTACAATTGGGATGACATTACGATGGAAATCCGTTCTTTCATCAAGCAGTATTTCGAGAACGGAGGAATCGCGGTAGATGATTCCCATGTAGAGATCATTTCCAAGCCGGCTCAGCAGGAAGCGCGTTTTGAAAATCTGGACGCTACTTCGCAGCAAATCGTAAATATTTTGGAAGAGTACGTAAAACCGGCGGTTGCCGCCGATGGCGGAAATATTGCATTTGATTCGTTCGATGCTGAGCAGCGCCGGGTTCGCGTGGTTCTTCAGGGTGCCTGCAACGGCTGTCCGTCATCGACTTTTACGTTGAAGAGTGGGATCGAGAACATGTTAAAAGACATGCTTCGCGACGACAGAATAACGGTGGAAGCCGTAAACGGTTAAGTTCTGATAATTCTTCAGTTGTACCCCGAGGCTTAAGACTTGCGGGACCTAAATATCGCTGCTATGAATTTACTGCACCTCGAGTCGAGTCCGTACCTGCTCCAACACGCCTCCAATCCGGTACACTGGAAACCGTGGAGTAATGACAGCCGGAAACTGGCTTGGGATTCGGACAAACTCCTCATTATCAGCTCCGGATACTCGGCTTGCCACTGGTGTCATGTAATGGAGCACGAGTGTTTTGAGGACGAGGAAGTAGCTGATGTCATGAACCGGCATTACATCAGCATTAAAATCGATCGTGAAGAACATCCTGAGGTGGACGCTGTATACATGAAAGCGGTTCAACTCATGTCCCGGCAGGGAGGCTGGCCCATGAATGTAGTCTGTTTGCCCGATGGCCGTCCGGTTTGGGGAGGAACTTATTTTCCGAAGAGAGACTGGATAGCTGCACTGGAGCAACTTGCAGGTATGTATGAATCCGAAAGGCAAAAAATGCTTGATTATGCAGATAAACTACATGAGGGACTCCAATCTGTGAGTTTGCTGGCTCCGGCGGCTAACGAGGCGCTTCCGGACATCTCATTACTTACAAACCTGATTGAAAAATGGTCACGCAGTTTTGATGCTGAATACGGAGGCTACGGGCGGGCTCCCAAATTTATGCTTCCAAATAATTTTCGTTTTTTACTGCGGTATGCTTATCAGAACAGAAATCAATCCATCTTAGAACATATTTCAACAACGCTAACCCGAATGGCGTGGGGCGGAATTTTCGACACGGTGGGCGGGGGTTTTTCGCGGTATTCGGTTGACCTCCGCTGGCATGTTCCGCATTTCGAAAAAATGCTTTACGACAATGGTCAGCTTATTTCCCTGTACTGCGATGCCTTTCGATTTTCGCCGGACCCGCTTTTTGAAGAAGTCGTACGTAAGACCATCACTTTCATGCAACGGGAATTACTTTCGCCCGAAGGTGGATTTTACTGCGCGCTTGATGCCGACAGCATTAATCAGGATGGTAAACTGGAAGAGGGAGCTTTTTACGTCTACCGGACGAATGAATTAAAAGAGCTACTCGGTACCGATTATGCTTTGTTTGCAGAGGTCTTCAATATTAATGAATTCGGACATTGGGAGCATGGTAATTATGTTCTAATTCAGAATAAGCCACTCGACGAAATTGCGGCCACTCACAAAATCGCTACCGATGAGTTGACGGAAAAGAAGCGATGCTGGGAGCAAATGCTGCTGGGGCACCGCAGTTCTCGTCCGCGACCGCGACTCGACAATAAATTACTTACGTCGTGGAACGCCATCGCACTAAACGGACTTATCGATGCCTACAAGACATTTGGCGACGACAGCTATCTGCAATTAGCGAGGAAAAATGTTGATTTTCTGCTGCGGCACATGTTACAACCCGAGGGTCATTTGGCCCATAATTTTGCTGAAAGCGGAAAATATATTGAGGGCTACCTTGACGACTACGCGCTTCTGGCAGAAGCCTTGCTGAATTTATACAGTTGCACATTCGAAGACCATCATCTGCACACAGCCCGAAAACTTGTGGACTTCGCACTGGATCAGTTTTATGACGATGGAACCGGCTTTTTTACCTACTCGCGGCATAATGATCTGATCGCTATCCATTATGAAATTGAGGACAATGTAATTCCGGCATCCAATTCGGTTATGGCAAAAAACCTTGTAAAATTATCTCGTTATTTTGCAAATGTCCGGTATGAAGAAATAGCACAGCGAATGACTTCACATATCGTTTCTAAAATCGATTATCCTTCCGCATTTTCGAATTGGATGGATGTCTTTCTGGATTTATCCGAAGGCTCGTTTGAAGTTGCTATCTGTGGCCACGAAGCCTTGCGGGAAGCCTTACTTTTTCAAAAGCACTACCGTCCCAACGTTCTGATAGCAGGAAGTGCCGTCCCATCGGATATACCATTACTGAGAAAGCGTTTTGCAGGCGATGATGTTCTTTTTTATGTTTGTCAAAATAAAAGCTGCCAAACCCCTGTAAATTCTGTAGATGCGGCTTTACTTTCTACTCATCCATGACATTACAAATCTTACCTGAACGAAATTATCTCACTGATTTGATCAATCTGCTTCGGGATTATTCGCCCAAAGTAATTTCGGCCGTTGTTATTCTGCTGGTCGGACTTTACGCGATACGAATAATTAACCGCCTTGTTCGGCGGATCATGCTTCGACGAGAAGTTGACCCGACCTTGTCTAATTTTCTGGCGGAGATTTTACTCTGGGCATTGCGGATTTTGTTGTTTGTAACATTTATTTCCCGACTCGGAATTGAAACTTCTTCCTTTGTCGCCATTTTGGGTGCTGCAGGTCTTGCGATTGGTCTGAGCTTGCAGGGCTCGTTATCCAATTTTGCCGGCGGAATGCTGATCATTTTATTCAAGCCTTTCCGGGTTGGCGATTACATTGAGGCGCACCAAATGTCGGGGACGGTTCAGGAAATTCAGATTTTTGTCACGAAACTCCTTACGGCTAACAATCAAACTGTTTTTATCCCGAACGGGATGTTATCGAACGGAACGATTGTGAACTATTCAATGGAAAAGATTCGCAGGGCCGACTTAACTTTTTCAATTTCGTACAGCACAAACATAAAAGAGGCAAAAGAATTGATTTGGAGAATTCTGAATCAAAATTCAAAAATACTCAGTACACCAAGCCCTGAAGTTGAAGTAAAACAACTGACCGATTCGGCCATTGTGCTTGCAGTAAGGCCGTGGGCACAGAATAAAGATTTTCAGGACGTTGCCGCATCGACGCTGGAAGATATCAAAACCGCATTCGACGAAGCTGGAATTTCGATTCAGCCCTTCGTAAAAGAGCAGGCGCAGGATTAGTTTTTTGCCCCTACAATAAAATCCTTGAGGTAGAACGGTTCAAAGTACGCTACATCTTCGAATTCACCTCGTTGAAATTTAGCTTCGCTGATCACCGCCATTTCTTTGGATGAAGGAAAAACAGCATTTTCGTGAAAAACCTTATTCGGGTCTTTTACTACTTCGCGAACTTTTTCCTGACAATCTCCTACAAAATGCAAGGTTTCTGTAAAATGAGCATAGGAATCAGAGGTAATGATTTCAGCGCGGGTTGGCTCGATTCCCGAAAAATTAGTGTCAAAAATCGCACTGTATACTTCCATTCGACGGGCGTCGATCATCGGCACTATAAATCCTTCATCCACATTGATTTGCCGCGCTAATACTTCAAGCGTATCCGCCGAAATCAGCGGAATTCCCAGGCCGTATGCCAGACCTTTTGCCGTAGAAACCCCGATGCGAAGCCCTGTATAAGAACCCGGACCTTTTCCGACGGCGATAGCATCTAAAGAACTTGGTTCAAGATCCTTTTCTGCCAGCACCTCATTTATAAAAACATGTAACTTTTCGGCGTGTGAGTACCCATCTGCCGCAAAATCACGAGCAGCGATTACGCGTCCGCCATCCGCAAGTGCCACAGAACAGTTTCGTGTGGCTGTTTCGATGTTAAGAATTAAAGCCATTACTTTTTATCCTTTTTTTCAGCATCCTTAGATTTTATAACGATCTTATCTCCCGGATCCAGTTCGCGCGTTACGGTCGTATAAGGACCCGTAATCACTACGTCGCCTTTCTTTAAACCCTCAAGTACTTCAATATTGGTATCGTCCTGAATTCCCGTCTTAATAACGCGGAGTTTTGCTTTCTCGCCCGCTTTCACGAAAACACATTCAAATTTTTTATCCGGTTTACCCTCAACTTTTGCCGTTTCCTCTGATGTCGATTTTTTCGTCGAAGTCGTATCACTTTTTACGACCACGGCGCTGATGGGTACGCCGATAATTTTTTCTTTTCGTGTCGTAATGATATCCACGGTTGCAGTCATTCCCGGCCGAAAGGGAGAATAAGTTGCAGGTTTACCTTCAAGCAGATCCCGGTACGATTCCTTGAGGATGCGAACCTTTACTTTAAAATTCGTTACCTGGTCGGCATTAACTGCCGTGCTGGCAGAGTTAGAGATGCTGGTTACCAGACCTTTAAATTTCTTCTTTAAAAATGCATCCACTTCCACATCTGCCGAGTCGCCTATTGCCACTTTTACAATGTCATTTTCATTTACATCCACTTCGACCTCCATATTATTGAGGTTTGCGACGCGCAGAAGTTCTGTTCCGGCCATTTGTTGCGTGCCGAGGACGCGCTCTCCAAGTTCTACATTCAACACGGAAATGGTTCCGTCTGCGGGTGCATATATCGTAGTTCGGCCCAAATTATCGCGCGCTTCTTTCACCGTAGCGCTGGCGCTTTGCACGTTGTAGTACGCCGATTGCTTCGTTGCTTTTGCTACCTCAAATGCTGAAATAGCGCGATCCCATTCCGAGCGGGAGATAATGCCTTTCTCAAATAAAGTTTTACTGCGGTCAAAATTCGCCTTGGCTTCGGCAAACTGAGCATCTGCCTGACTCAATCCTGCTTTGGTTCCGGCGAGATTGGAAACACTTCTGTTCAAGCCGGAGTTATACAAATCGGGATTAATACGTACGAGAAGATCTCCTTTTTTCACCACCTGACCTTCTTTCACAGGCAAGTCGATGATTTCGCCGGAAACTTCTGATGAAATTTTCACTTCCACTTCAGGCTGTACTTTCCCCGTTGCTGACACCGTCTCAATGATTGTGATTTCATCTACTACCGCCGTTTCAACTTCGGTACCGTGCTCCTTCGAGCGCATTTTGCCGACAACCAGCAGGACGATCACTAAAAGTAAAGCACCTCCAAGACCGTAATAAAGCGTTTTCTTTGACATGTGTGTTAGTTAAGCGTAATTGGAATTCCGAAATATAATTCGACCACTTTTACCCGGAAAATGTAATCGTATTTTGCCCGCAGCAGGTCGGATTGCGCGGTAGTGTATAGCAACTGTGCCTGATTGTAATCAAAGGAATTCATTAATCCCACATCGAAGCGTTCTTTTGCATACTTGAACGCTTCTTCACGTGCGGCCAGTGCCACACCTGCTGCCTCATATGCATTTAGCGCACCATTGGCATCGGTAAAGGCTGTATAAACATTCCGCTCCAAATCCAGCTCGGTTTGATCCATGGCAATTTTGCTGCGTTCGAGCGCTATTTTTGCGCGGTCTACTGCCGTCCGTGCGGAAAGTCCGTTGAGGATGGGAATATTCAACTGTAACCCGAAAGAATGACCCTTATTTCTGTCGAACTGATTAAATACAGCGTCAGGTTTACCTAAAATCGGAATGAAATTGGGTTGAAGAACATTTTGGCCGGTGCCTTCTACGATACCGATAACATTAAAAGGGTTAAACGGATCCGGCACAAAATTAACGACGCGATCGGCATATGCTGCACGAGTAGTCATGCTGTAAAAACCTTGCAATGACGGTTGAAATGCGCCCTTGGCAATCCGAACATCGCGCTCAGCCACATCGAGGTTTGCACGAGCCAGTTTTATTTCAACACGAAAATCCTTGGCTTTTTTATAAATGGAATCCGCAGTCTGCATCATTACGGCACTGCTTTCCGCTTCATAGTCGCGATCCGCGATATCGAAATTCTGAAAATCTTCAATTTGGAGTAATTGTGCCAGACTAAGCCGGGAAATCAATAAGGCATTTTCAGCGTCCACGACGGCTCTTCGCGAGCCCGCCACGGTAGCGTTGATATCGAGCAAATCGCCGCGTGGTACATTTCCGGCGTTAACCAATTCGCGGGTTCGCTCTTCCTGCAGGAGATTTTGCGCCAACTGCTCCTTCTGAACTTTTAAATTTTCTTTATTGAACAGAATTTGAAGAAACGCGTTGGCAACGTTCAGAGAAATATCGTCACGCATTTTGTCAAGCTGATACTTTGCTGCGACGATAGCAAGGTTTGCACGACGGAGGCGGTTCTGATTCTGGAGGCCGTTATAAATTACTACCCCCATGTTAACCCCTGCCGAAGTAAACTGTACTGTTTGATTTTCGAGAAGACCTGTTGTGATGTTCTGGTTCAGACCTATATTCCACGAATGTGTAGCATTCGCATTAATACCTGGCAAAAAGTTTCCGATTGCTGCCTGCTTTTCTACTTCGGAACTTCGGATATCCAATTCGGTCTGACGGATTGAAATGTTGTGTTTGTATGCGTGTTGAATGCATTCTTCAAGCGTCCATTTTTTGGGTTGAGCCGACATCAGTCCGCAAAACAGTACAGCAATCCAAAAGAATTTATTCATATTTAAAATGTCGAGTCGCAAATTTAATCATTCCGACGATACCAATAGCAAGAAGTTGCAGCGCAAAGATTCGGGTGTTTGTCTACTTTTGCAAAAAATTTCAGACAATGCGAAAAATTGTATGGGCAGCTTTTGCCGCTTTTATTGCTTTTTCATGTTCATCTACAGCAAAAATTGAAGCAATGAAGCCCGAGCCGGATGATGCGGCACCGTTGGTTTATGAAACTGCTCCTTCCTTCATTAATTTACCGGTTTCGATTAAACTAAAGGACATTGAGGGGCAGGTAAATAAATACACTAACGGCACAATTTACGAGGACACTAAAATTACAGATGACGATTTGGAAGTTCGCGTGGTTAAGCAGGCTCCCATTTCGATTCAGAACGCATCGGGAAAAATCCGCACCGTTCTTCCGCTTAAAGTTCACGTGAAGTACCGAATCGGGACCGATAAACTCGGCGTCGATATGTACACAATACGCGAATTTCATCTCAATGGTGTTATTACCTTATTAAGTCAGATGACACTCAACAACTGGAAGCTGAATACTTCCACTTCACTTCAATCGCTGGACTGGAACGAAAGTCCGACGACGACGGTGATGGGCAAACAAGTGCCGATAACCTACCTGATCAATCCTGCTATCAAATTGTTTAAATCAAAAATTGAAAAAACCATTGATGAGTCGATTGAGCAGGCGGTAGACTTTAAGCCTCAGGTTTTGGACGCCCTGTCAGAGGTTGCAGCGCCTTACCAGATGAACGAACAGTACCAAACATGGCTTCTCATTGTGCCTCAGGAATTGTATACCACAGCCTCGTCGATAAAGAACGATGCCGTATCGCTTCAAATGGGGATGAAATGCGTGATTGAAACCATTATTGGTCAGAAGCCGCAGGCGAAATTCAACCGGGACAAGATCGTTTTAAAGCCGGTGACCAAGATGCCCGACAATATAACGGCCAATATTGTAGCGGTATCCACCTATGCCGATGCGTCAAAATTGATTTCGCAGAATTTTGCAGGAATGGAATTTTCCTCCGGAAAACGAAAAGTTAAGGTTCAGAATGTGGCATTATGGCACAAATCCGGAAAAATTGTAATTGCACTGGATCTTTTGGGCAGCATCAACGGCACCATTTACCTTGCCGGTTTCCCGCAGTATAATTCGCAAACGAAGGAGATTTATTTCGATCAATTGGAATATGTACTCGACACAAAAAACAAGTTGTTGCGTACGGCAAACTGGCTGGCAGAAGGAATGATTCTGCGAAAAATGCAGGAAGCCTGCCGCTACAGTATTAAATCAAATCTGGACGAAGGGAAACAGGGAATGGCTCCCTATCTGAAAAACTATTCGCCGATGCCGGGCGTGTTTGTAAACGGCACTATTGGAACTGTAGACTTTGAGAAAATTCAGCTAACCAATAAGGCTATCGTTGCCTTTCTGAAGGTTGACGGGAATGTAAAAGTTACCGTAGACGGCCTGAAGTGATCAACGCCGGTTGGTGCGGTACACCCAATAGCCAATTATGGCCATCAGGACATAGGGAATTACCATCAGATAGACGATGCCGTCATTAACGGCTTCGGCCTTTTTTGCATCGCCGTGTGACTCCAATGCTGCGCGGCACATGGCACATTGCGACCACCCCGCATCGGGAATGAGCAGCAGAAGCAACAAGAGCAGTATCGTAATCTTTTTAGCGGACATAATACGGGGAAATCATCAGATATACCACTACGCCTGTTACCGCTACGTACAACCAGATCGGATATGTAATTCGCGCAATTCTCCGATGCTTATCAAAACGCTGGGACAACGCGCGAACATAGCTTATAAGCACCAATGGAATTATGACGATGGACAATAAAATGTGGCTGATCAGAATAAAGAAATAAACATAACGGATGAATCCCTGCCCGCCATAGGGTGTAGAATCTGAGGTCATGTGATAAGCAACATACATCACGAGAAATGTCACCGAAAGGCCAATGGCGAACTTCATCAAAAGTTCGTGCATATCGCGGTTACCGCGCCGGATCGCCATAACGGCCAACACGAGAATTACTGCGGTTACAGCATTAATGGTGGCGTAAATGGGCGGCAGAAAGGTAAGCGGTTCAACATCAATTCCAAAATCCTTTAATTTGACGCCAAATAAAATGGCCACCACTAATGGAATCGACACGCTAAGCGCCACGATCCACGGGTTATACTTCTTTTCGATTTCTGTAGGGTTATTCACGGAGTAGTAGTTTTATATCATTAATAAGTGCGGCGATGCCATTTGCCTCGAGGCCGTCATAATAAATAATCGGATTATTAAACTCGTCGGACCGGCTGCGAATCATTCCCTTTTTATCAATCAGCGCAAACATTCCGGAATGTTCAAAACCGCCGTTGACTTTACCATTTTCGGCGGCATAAAGATTAAATCCCTTATTCGACAGGTTCATAATGTAATCTTGTTCACCTGTAAGGAAATGCCAGTTCGCCGACTTCACCCCCAGATCCGTTGCGTGTTTCTTAAGCACTTCGGGAGTATCTGTAGATGGATTAATAGTAATGGAAGCGATGCCAAAGTTAGGGTTGCCAAAAAATGCTTTCTCAATCTTCAGCATATTCTGATTCATTTTCGGGCAGATGGTCGGACAGGTTGAGAAGAAAAACTCCAGCACATAAACCTTTCCTTCAAAATCTTTGTTGGTGATTTTTCTTCCGTCCTGGTTTGTAAGCTCAAAGGAGGGCACTTTACCAATTTCACGAAGATCTTCCGTAGCATCATGGCCGGTGACTTTGTGAAGTCCTTTTCCGCTAACCACGCTTCCACTTTGCACCGCATCGATTATATGATAGACGGCAAAGATACCGACTGCAGCAACGACTACTGCGAGTCCGATGTATTTCCTATTTCGTTTCATTGCTTGGCAAATTTCGCTTAAATGCCGCACGGTACTCATACAGCAGTATCTTAAAATCGTCAAGAAGTTCGTTACTTACCTCTGACGGATGGAATGTATTATAGCTTTCCTTGTATTCGTCGCCTGTGCGTCCGCGCAGTTGCATCTTTTTATCAATCAAAAAAACATTGGGCGTTGAAAGCTCAGGGCCAAGCTTACCTTTAACCTGTAGCCCGTCGTAAAACGAAACGATCTCGCTGTCCGGCGCAAAAACAAAATGCAAATCCGATACATCCGTAATGCCGGAGAACTGCTTTTTAAGATCTGCCGCGATGTGTTCGGTTCCCAGAGGACATACGTACACAAATTGCAAATCATTAAACTTGTGATAGCGTTCGTAAATTTTCTGATTTAGGTTAAAAAGATTTCCGCGGTTCTTAAAGAGATCGTGCCCTCCAAAGCCTAAAACAGTAATTTTTCCGTTAAGAACCAGCCTGTTACCGTCGAGGTCGCGCCAGTTGCCAAACTCCTTTACCTTAGGTGTTATGACAGGCAGTTGAATAAAAGAATTTACTCCCGAAGCAAAAAACAAATAAGCCACAATCGGCAGCACGAAAAGGACGAATAAGACAATATTTTTTTTCATGGGAGGATGCAGAATCTGCGAAACAAAAATAAAAAAAGACGGTGGAATACCGTCTCTTTTACATATTATAAAGCGCTGTTAAAAGTTCCATTTAATGACCCCATATTTGAATACGCCAAATACATAATCGGCCTCTACCAAAAGGATAAATAACAGGTAAATTACAAGAAATACGACAGACGCAACTACTGACCAGCGCAGGCTTGCCGTTTCGTGTTCGATGTGCATAAAAGCCCAAACGATGTAGTACGCTTTAACTAAAGTAAGGATGATAAAGATCCAGTTAAGCAAATTCATCCCCAGAACGTTTGTCATGTAGAGGGATTCTGGCTTGATGATACCGAGGATCACCTCAACAATAGTTACCAGTGATAAGAGTCCGAAAACAAACCAGATTCTCTTTGCGTTCGATTCGTGTGCGTGTCCGTGTGCCATAATGCTTATACGAGATAAAAGAATGTAAATACAAATACCCAAACAAGGTCAACGAAGTGCCAGTACAATCCGACTTTCTCCACCATTTCGTAAGAGCCGCGACGCTCATACGTTCCAAGCAAGATGTTGAGGAAAATAATGATGTTAATGATTACACCGGAAAACACGTGGAATCCGTGGAAGCCCGTGATAAAAAAGAAGAAGTCAGCAAACAGGCGATTTCCGTACTCATTGCGCTTCAGGTTGGCACCTTCTACCACCATTACAGCAGTTTCAAGTCGTTTCTCTGAAGCTTCACGCGTCAGAATCTCTTTATGCTTCGGCTTATTTAATGTAGGGTGTAGCGTTTTATCTGCTTTATTCGCCTCATCGCCCTTGTAAATGGTTTCTATGCGAACCAATACATTAGGATTAGCTTTAAAGCCGGCCACTACTTCCTCAACAGAATAGGTTGGCAGCGTTGCTTCATCCATAAACCAAACGCCATTACTGCGTTTGAGTTGTTCGCGATCTTCCGGAAGCTGTACTGCAAAATCAGATAGTTTTAAACGCTTTCCGCTGGCGTCAACAAATTGCAGAATGCTTCCGCCTTTAGTTTCAATAGCACCGTACTCCCCCTTAATAAAATTCTTCCACTCCCATGCCTGTGATCCGACGAATATCAAACCACCAATGATGGTGAGCAACATATAAAAAGCTACTTTGCGCTGTTTCATTTGATGACCTGCATCTACCGCAAGCACCATGGTTACAGAAGAAAAAATCAGAATAAAGGTCATGAGCGCGACGTAGTACATCGGCGCAGCTACCCCGTGCATAAACGGAAAGTGCGTAAACACTTCGTCAGGCAAGGGCCAGGTTTCAATAAATTTGAATCGAGAAAAGCCGTAAGCTGCAAGAAAACCTGAGAATGTAAGCGCATCGGAAACGATGAAGAACCACATCATGAGCTTGCCATAGCTTGCTCCCATTGGTTCGTTGCCACCGCCCCAGATTTTTTCGTTACTTTCTACATTGGTAATTGTCGCGTCCATATAAGTATTCGAATTTAAGCACCCAAAAATACGTTTTTTTCTTATTTGAAGAAATTTAAAAACAAAAACAGGTAGATCCACAGGCCGTCCAGAAAGTGCCAGTACATTGCACCCAGTTCAATTCCAACTGTTTGACGGGAACTGTATTTCTGTTTATAATGATTATAAATTATAATCAATAATGCGATGATTCCTCCCAGTAAATGCGCCATATGCGCTAATGCAAAAACATAAACGTAGGTACTGGTAATGGAGCTTTCACTTCCTGTAAAATAATGACCCTCTGCCACGATCTGTCCGAAACCGTAAAACTGAAGGTACATGAACAGCAAACCAAGAATCAAGGTGATCCAAAGCAAAGCCGTAGTGCGAGCACGATCGTCTTTCCGAATGGCTTTCTTCGCCATTTCAAAGGTTACACTACAGGCAATAATTACAAATGTACTTACGATAAAAGCTGAAGGAAGCTGAAAATCCTTTAACCAATCGCCCCGGGATTTACTAATCACAAAAGCACTGGTTAATCCGGCGAACATCATGGTGATACTCACCATGGTAAAGCCCAGAATCAGTTTATAAGAGCGGGCTTTTCTGGCCTCGTGCTCCTGAACGGTCATCGTTTCCATTATCGTAGGAATTTATCAGTTATGTATATGATTTGTAGCAAGGTTATGTAGGACACGCTGGCCAGCATTAGCGCTTTGGCGGCTTTCGCCGTTCGTTGCTGATACAGTTTTACTGCAAACCGAAGCAGCCACAAGCCAAGAATGAGAACAATAGCCGCAGCGAACGGACCAATATAAAATTGACCGGTATAACCTAATGCGGGCAAAAGCGAAGCGATAATCAGCCAGACCGAATACAAAATCGTCTGAAGTGCAGTCGAACTATCTCTGCTGCCGGTAGGAAGCATAAAGAATCCGGCGCGTTCATAATCTTCGTATAAAAACCAGCCAATCGCCCAGAAATGAGGAAATTGCCAAAAAAATTGAATTAAAAATAACGTTCCGGCTTCAATCCCGAAGTGATTTGTAGCGGCAACCCAACCCAGCATAAACGGAATAGCCCCCGGGAATGCTCCCACGAACACTGCCAAAGGCGTCCGCGTTTTTAAGGGTGTATACACCAGTGTATAGAGCAAAATCGACAGCCCCCCAAAAAATGCGGTTTTAAAATTTATGAAATAAAGAAGAGTCAGTCCCAGCAGCGTAAGCAATGAAGCCACAATAAGAGCACCCGGCACCGACATACGTCCGGAAGGCACAGGTCTGTTTCTCGTGCGATTCATCAAGGCATCAAGATCCCGCTCGATGACTTGATTGTAGGCATTAGATGCGCCCACCATGCAATAGCCGCCTACTGTCAGCATCGCCAGAACACTCCAGCTAAAGGGATTTTCATCGCTGAAACCCAACAGATATCCGGCGATTGATGAGAAAAGCACGCTTACGGCCAGTCCGGCCTTGGTGATTTCTTTAAAATCGACAAAAATTCCCTTTAGGGAAAAGGATTTTTGGGCTGCGTCCAAAGAGGTTTGCATTTTTTAAGGTCGGGCAAAGATACGCCTTGACTCACAACCCGCAAAGGGACGAATGTGAAAGTTATCTAATCATCAGGGTAAAATCAAACTTAATAATACCGTGAGGTGCTGTCGCAAAATAAGACATCTAATCCGAAAGCCGGATTAGTAATCAAAATACCAGTTAAAGATGTCGCTTCGTATCCCGAAAGAAATCCATGTGGTGGATTCTGAAAAGTCGGTAAGTGTATTCTGCGTCGGATCAAAATTGCGATATAACACGCTGGCAAAGATTTTTAAATTAGTGGCAGGATTCAGGAGCCATCCCGCTTGCAAATCGGCAATCAGCACATGGGTCGAGTTTCCCTGGCCTACTGAAACTCCGGTATCAAAAGGTCGGTCTTCTTCATAATCCCGGAAAATATCCCCTCCGTAATTAAAAGAATTATCCGCAGTATTAAAATCAAGTCCACGCCGCCCGATAGTCAACTTTGCATCGGCAAACCATCTTCCGTAAAAATAGCGGCCGACAAAGATCGCTTCCCGGAAATTGCCTCCCCACTGATGACCGAGGCTTTGATTGTTATGTGCATAATTGGTGAGCGGATCGCTGTGGGCGTAAACGTAAGGACGGACATGGTTATACTCCGCTTGCAGTAATAAATTCTTTACTCCAAAAGCATTAAAGTATTTCGCACCGATTTGGTATCCGAATTTATTCTTCCAGCTTCCTTCGCCCGAACGCACGTCGCCGAGGGAAAACTCATCCAGCAAAAACTGTCCGTAAAGGTTAATAGAACTGGTAAGCTTATACTTTGAAGTCAGCCCCAGCAATGCATTTCCGCTTCGCGATGATGAAGCGAATTCGACTGCACGGTAAAAAATGAGCGGATTTACGAAACTGGCATCGAAGCCGCGTCCATTGGTATTGGCCCAAACCACCGATTCGAAAAAGCCCAGATTCCAACGCTTGTTGACATTCCAACTCAAGTAGTGATTTGCCATATATTTGGTTTCATAGGTGCGGTCTTCCGTTACCTCGGGACGCACGTCTTTCAACCACATGTACGTGTTCGTGTATTTTATCTTCCAGAAGGTCGTATTAATTTTCACAAACGGGTACGGACTTGGCCCGTCGCCCTGCAGAAGCGACCGATAGCCGTCACCGATAAAATTTCTGCTGTAGCCGAGTTGCATATTAATGAAACGATTCGGCGTTACCGATAATATCGCTTCGGCCAACGGGAAATCATACCCATCGCTTTTAAATCTTTTAGCGATTCCTATCCCTGGGATGATGGCAGGATTTCCGCCGGAAGGAGCCAGCGATTCGGCAAAACGATTATAATAGTCTGCAAATCGACCCTGAGATTCAAATATTGTGGTAGTAAAATCTATGGATTTTCCCAAGCCGCCCTGCACACGCAAACCACGCGTGTTGACATACGTATAATCGACCTCACCCGGCGTATTCCGGCCCACTCGCAAATCCAAAATTGGATCAACGGTAAACCAATACTCCTCGCCTTTTATCTGGACCATGTGCTCATCAAAAAGTTTCCGCCCGAGCCAGCTTTGCTGTTTTTTGCTAATCTGCGCAGTGAAATCCTTAAAATCGTAATATTTCGACACTTCAGCATAAGTAAACGGCTTCGAGGCTGTGTGGCTGTTCGTTCCCATCTGATTCATCTCGTCATCAAACATGGCGTAGAGTGAATGGCTGAAAGGGATGTTAAGTTGACTTCGAAACTGGGGCGCATCAAAAGTCGTATACGCAATGGCGTCGAACTCCGGATGCTCCGCAGAAGATAGACTACTCTTTACGTCCTTCGATGCCGGTTCAGTTCCTTGCGACTGTACTTGCCTTGGATGCTGTATTCTGATGGTATACCGCGCGTACGTAGGCATACCGTTAAAGGTAGCCGGCTTGATAACCGGCAAAGTCGCAAACACGCGCCGGGCCTCCTCATTTAATTCCGCCGACGGAGCATCGACATATTGCACCACAAATCGCCCCTCAGCTGTAACCTCAAATAGCACAATTACGGTATAACTTGAAATTGAATCAGAGGCTGGTTTAAAACGCGCATACACGTCTGCTTCCAGATTGCTGTAGAAGCATGTCTCAAGGGATGCATCCTGATTTTCGCAACCGGGATAAACAGGCATCCGGGTCTCATTTTGGGCGGATGCTTTAAAAGCGATCAAAAGCAGTAGTGCGTAAATTTGCTTCATGTTAATAGGCATTGTTGGAAGTAGCACCTGACGCAATGGCTTTGGCGGCCGACGTTCCGATGCGTTTTACCCCGAGATTAATCATTTCGACGGCGTCTTCAAAACTGCGTACGCCTCCGGCCGCTTTTACGGGTAACGGAGATGCATTTTCGAGCATGATGATGATGGAAGGAATCGTCGCGCCGTTCGGTAAATCGCCTTCGGTGCGGTAAAATCCGGTTGACGATTTTACAAAAACCGAATTGTATTCACTCTCTTTAAAGTGACTCATCACCACATTTTTGATTAAGGCTGAAAGTTGCGCAATCTGAAGATTATTTAGTGCTGCCACTTCAATGATCCATTTGGCTACTTTCAGATGCGAAAGGCACAGCCGGGTGCACGCAAGCACTTCTTCGCGCACAGTTTGTATGTCGCCGGATTTAAACGCCTCATAATTACAGACAAAATCAAGCTCGTCAGCGCCGTCGGCAATTGCTCTTTCAGCTTCTGCAAGTTTTTCAGAAAGCGTTGCAGTACCTTCCGGAAAGCCGATTACGGTTCCGACCAGAACTGTTGAATTTGCGCTGCTAATCATCTCGCGGGCGATTGCAACCACTTCGGGACGAATCATGATAAGTTTGAAATGCTCATCGATGGCTTCCTGAATGAACTTCTTATTGATTACCAGCGTTTCGTCCTGAGAAATCCCTGCGTCAGCAGCAGTTTTCAGGTAAGTTGAATCTAGAAAGGCTTTAATATCTGTCATTCGATAAATGTAAAAATTCTATGCGGTGCTTTTTCTCTTGCCGAATAGAAAAAAGTAGATTAACATACCGGCCGCAGCTCCTCCTAAGTTAGCCAATACATCCATAATATCGGCATGCCGGTTTACTGTAAAGAATTCCTGCGCCAGTTCCAGTAAGATGCCGTAACCCGCCGACGAGGTAAAAACGCGCCAGGCAAAGGTGCGGGAAGTGAGGTAGCGCGACCAGAGTAGCGTAAAAACAAAGTGGAAGATAACGTGTACAATCTTGTCCACTCTTCCACTTTTTATTGGTACCGGTATGGCGTCAAAATTAACGAGACTTAATACTGCGATGAGTACTGTCCATAAAACAGCGGCAACGAGCCAGATGTTACGCGCCAATGAGTTGCCTGTATGCATCGGCTGAAAGTAATCCGTCAACTTCTGATGGATCACTGATTTTTATTTTTATCATCCAGCCTTGTCCGTAAGGATCTGAATTCACGGTTTCCGGCGCAGCTTCCAATTCCTCATTAAATTCCGTAATCTCGCCTGAAAGCGGCAAAAACAAATCCGAAACGGTTTTCACGGCTTCGACAGTTCCGAAGACTTCTTCTTTTGCCAATGTCTGATCCAAGGTTTCTACTTCGACATACACGATATCACCAAGTTCTTTCTGAGCGAAATCCGTGATTCCCACAGTGGCAATTTCGCCTTCGATTTTAACCCACTCGTGATCTTTGGTGTACTTTAATTCGGCTGGAATATTCATTGATAGTTTAATTAAGTTTATGCAAAGGTATCGGTTACGCTGTAATCGTAAAAATTAATTACCAAAGTTGTAGCGCATGGTAAAACCGGTGCGAATGTTTGTCATTGGGAATGATGTCGAAATTACAGCTTTTGAGAACATGTGGTCATAAAAGAAAATGGCGGTTAGATTTTTACTGAACGCGTAATCGGCGGTGAGTCGGCCCGTCCAGATATTTTGTCCTCCACCCAATTGATTGTTGTTGTAATCCAGGTAACGAACGATGGTCTTATTGTTCCGGTACGACAGATCAAGTTTAATGTTGATATCGCTACGGATAACACCTTGCGGATTATCTGCAAGGCTTGAGGTGAAGATGACATCTTTCACCCGGTATCCTAATCCGAGAATATACTCGACGCCCTGCACTTCGGTAAGGAGGTTGTTGTCGAAACTCATCGATAACGCCCGATCCTTCTTCATCTCCGCCAAAAACTTAAATGAGTTTTTCATTTCAAAATCTACCCGGATTAAAGGACTAAACTGCTCTACCAGGTTAATGTTCGAAATGATCATTTTCGGAATAAAATTGCCGCTTGGATCAACTGCAGTCGGGTTGGTCGGGCTGTATTCGAGATTCGACCGGAATTGGTTGATCGTGTACGATGCCCGGTAGGCATGTTGGATCGAAAAGCGTTTGAACCGATCCTTAAAGAATTTATAGCGCATGAATCCGCTGTACTTAATCGTCCAGTTCGGAATCGGTACATCGCGGAACGGCCCCAGTTTTACATCGTTGGCATCCTGCCCGGAATACGCTGCCAAAAACGCGGGCAACAACACTTCCTGACTATTCTTGCCGAATCCGATCGGAAAGCCTTCGGCATCGCGGGCAAAACCGGTTGTGCCGTAAAAACGCTCCGCCAATCGGTCTGCTACTGCTAATCGATTGCCCCGGAATTCATCGAATGCGGTAGAACCAAACTCGTCACTTTTCTGGAAGGCAGTCCGAATCAGCAGGGTCGAAATACTGAAATTACCAAAGTTATAAGGCGACTGCGGGTTGTAGATTCCGTCAATCACGTTGTACTGCTCAGAGAAATTTTCGGAGTACGCGCGGTCTGCTGTAAGATCTACTTTAAAATCCGGGAACAGGTCGACGTTCGCGGTAAAGTTCAGCAATTTGTTTTCTACCCTTGTAAAGTTCTGGTTAAACTCCGGATAAATGGTCAGATAACCGCGACGTGCCATTTCATACCGAATGTCATCCTGACCGCCCAAAACAAATCCTAAGGACGGACGGGTGGTTCCGAGAAATCCTATTCCCGGCAGATACCCCGGCAACACGGTACCCTGATTGTCTGTATAGTTAATCTGCACGTTCTTGACGCTGGTGAGCACGCCTACCAAGCCTTTTACCAATGCATTGCCTTCTTCGGCGCGCGGTTGGGCACGATTCTCAATCTTTTCGCCCGGCTTCGGAGCGGTCGTAGGCCGAACTGCCGGTCTGGCTGGCTTTTTACCAACGCCAAGGTATTTGTAAAGCGCATCCATGTTAAACGTAGTATTCAACCGGTGGGACGCCGCATTTTGAATTGTATTTCCGAGATTGTATGAAATGCCGTCATCGACAATTCGTTGAAGAGCCAAAGAGGCACGTTGCCAGCTGAAATCGCCTGTATAAGTATAATTCGACTTCACAAAACTGAAAATCGGAATTTTATTGATGGGCAGATCGTAGTTAATCACCAACTGCTGATTGTGCTGATTGGCCGTTCCCGGATCGAGGTAATCATCCCAAATCGTCACTGTATTGTCTGCCACGCCATTTTCGTCTAGATAATTCCGGACGATATTACTGGTCCCGACAGTGTAATTAAAGCGAAGATTTTTGGTCATGCTGTACTGGAATCCGTACTGATAATTAAAAAGATAATTACGACGCCACAACGGATCAAGTGCAATGCCTTCGACATCAACCTGACGGAACTGCTGTTTGTTATACTGCCGGACGATGTTGGTATTCCAGTTAATGGCAGACGGCATGTAATTGAAGTTGAAGTCCTGAAGTATTTTCCAGTAACTGCTTTTCTTCATAAACTTCGTATTCTTAAACGGCTCAACAGGTTTTGGCTGAAAACTGTAGGCGTAATCCACCGTGGTATTAAGCTGCTGATCCAGATATCGTTCAATTTCAAAATCGTGGCGCTCCACCTCATTAAATGAGTAAGATAGCGTAAGATTTTCAGGATCCCAGATTCGCACTTTTTGCTCCGGCGCGCGCTCTTTGCGGACACCGATAAAGTTGATGCTTTTGCGCTTAGTGTATTCGATAGCTCGTTCGCGGATGTTTTCGCGTTCTACCGGATCTGCAGTATTGTCCAGCAAAAGATCGAGTCTGATGTCTTGATTAAACGGATCGTACTCCGGTGTAATGATTTCTTCCCCTACCGCATAATTAAAAGGCAGGTTTATACCCCATTTTTTGGGAAGCATTTTACCAAGGTTGATGTTGGTAACAAGGTTGTACTGCTTAACATCCTCACGGCTGCGTTCGTTCGGGCCTTGTTCCAGGGCTCCAAATCCGATGGTACTGATGCGTCCGGTGGCAGAAATCGTCGCCACATCGGCCAGATTGGTATCCATATTGACGACAGCCGCCATACCGCCACGGTTGTCCATCTCCGCCATTCGAAGTTCGTTAAACCAAAATTCCCCCTGAATACTCTCCGGAACAAAGGTCACTCCCTGCGGAATTTGCGGGTTGATCGTATTGTTGCGAACACCAACCATTAAAGTCCGAACTAAACCAAAGTTAGGATTTCCGCGAATACCGATGCGAAGCTCGTTAGAAGCCCCTGCGCGCGAAGGGTTAAGCTGCCCTTCGTTTATAAATCGGATTCCGTTTGCGTCCTCCGGAGGTGCGCCGGCGCCCATGGCAATAATCTTCAACTGGGTCAGCAACTCCAGCGGTACATCAATGTTATTTTCCTCCGGCCAGACCTCTTCCGGTGACCTCGCAGTAAATGGTGAAACTTTAAGCGGAATTTGAATTTCGTAAAAGTTCTGGGTGAAGTCATTTCCTAATCGGATAAAGCCTATCATCTGATCATTCTGAAGCGGTGTCGAATCCCCGACTAAAGCTTCCGCGTGCATAAACATTTTCAGTTTTTTAAACTGACGCATATCCACGCTCACATTTTTAAACACGGCACGAGCATCTCCCGCTTCCAGACCTTCGCCGGCAAGGCGCAGCGAAAGTGACTGTTCGTTTTGCTGTACGATGGTGTTGTTGTTGTTTAGCTGCTCGCGAACTACTCCGGGCGGCGTGACGTACGGTATCGGTTCGCGTCGTTCATTCTCCTGAATATTCACTGCAAGAATATCGAAATTCGTGTTGTCGTCCTGAACGTTCACATCGTTTTGGTCGAGCGTACTTATAAATCGACGCCATTCCCCCCGCACCAGGTCAAGCGAGCCAAAACGCAAGGTCAGTTTATCGCTAAAGCCCGTTAAAAACATCCGCATGAAATTCACGGTACGAATATCAGGGCTTCCGATTTCATTTCGGGCAGCCGGCTCGAGGATTGGAATTTTATACTGAATCCAACGCACAGCGGCAGGCGGAACTGCACCATTCGGAATGTTAGGAATGTTGGCGCTTGTGATTTCACGCACATCCGTCACAAAGGGCTGATCGGGATCGCCCACGGCAATATTGGGACGCATGTTCACCACATATTCGTAATATGCGTTGATGGTGTTCATGGTATTATCCCGGTTGATGTCTTCCACATCCGGAATTGTCGTGGACCCCCGGTTGGTGTCGGTTACATCGACCGGCGAGTTACCCTGCGTGTTGTTATAATCGCGGTAGCGATCGGTAACGGATCCGGACGCCTGCTGAAAAAAGAGGTAGTTATCGGCGGAAGGATCGGGAAGTCCGGCAAATGCCGGGAACTTAGCGGCTTCCTCCGCATCGTTGAGTCCGTCAAAACCGATATCCTGCGCGGCACGGTTTGCCGTATCGGTATCGAACGCATAAATCAGCGATTGTGACGCAGGAACGTTACCCCAAATGGGTTGTGGTTGCACTAAAATCTGCCCCGGCCCCAATCCGTTCTCATATTGTTTCCGGCCGTCCTTCAATACATCTTCTGAAATTTGTCCTAAGTTAAATACAATTTTCCCTGTATTGCCGGCCTGCGCCGCATCGGGGTTTTCGCTGTCGGTATACGGATCCATCACCCAGAACTGAATGTACTCGACATTCGCCTGCTCGAAGTTGGTGGAATTAATCGAACGCATGATTCCGCCGAAATTATCGCGGGCCGCAAGGGGAGAAAATGACGTGCCGTTGGTCACCAGCGGATTGTAGTTGTAGGGTCCGCGTTCCGTTGGGTAATACGACAAATCGAGTGTGTTGATAACCTGGGACTGCCCGATGGCAATTTCGGTTAATGGATAAAGTTCTTCGAGATAAATGCGGCGCGAGGCATTAAATGCAAGGTCCTGAGGCGATAAACTGGCGGGCGTTTCCGCATAAAAAGTAGGATCGATGGTATACCACGACAATTTTGCCCGTTTAAATCCGTAAGAAATATCCGGCGCTTCCGCTCCAAAGTCAGGATAATCACTTTCCGCATCGCGTACGGGTACGCTGGAGAGCGTCCAGGAAAACGGTGCCCGCATATCAATATTGGTTTGCGACCCTTCGAAGTCATCGATATAAATGGTGGATTCTCCCTGAAAACGATCAGCGCGGGGCGCGTCAGGCTTTAGGTACGCTATCTCTCCCCGAAGCGATATGTTGGACGGAACATCCGTATCAACGTTAGGTAATTTATTTACCAATCGGGTCAAGAACGGAACTTCCGCAGAATAATTGGCATTCATGCCAAAGATGGAGTTATTAACGGATTCCTGACCGTAATTTGATTTTACTGTAAACGGCCGTTCTGTCATTTTCAGGAATGTCGCTCCCACGACAAATTTCTCCGTAAAACGATGTTCCACATTTACCCCAAAAAACCGACGGGTCTGTTGTCCGAAAACCGAGTTGTTTTCCACCGACACTTCGATAGGTGTACTTGAAGCTTGTAAAGAAGGGTCGAGAATTTGCACGCGCCCCAACTGGTAGTTTACACTATAATCGACTCCTTCCACTAAAACGCGGCCACCCGCGGTAACTACAACCGAACCTCGAGGCACGTTAAAGGCACCAATGGGAATTCCGTCGCCGCCTGTCGACTTAAACCGACCGCGAAGCTGATATTTATTCTTTTCACTTTCCTGGAGTGCGTCGGCTTGCGTGCTCTCATACATTCGTCGGTACACGTATTTTCGCTGGTTGTCGTTCCAGTCGATCAGCGACGTGGGATCGCCGGTGTAATTTTGGTTGGGATCGGTCCGCAATTTTTCGAAAAGCAGTTTACCAAAGGGTTCAACCGTCGTAAAAATCAATCGTCCATTTTGAGTATCTACGGTAAGTCCGGGAAGAAAATCAAAAAATCCGTCACCACCAACTTCGGGATCGTTGTTATAGTTTAGTCGGTCTACATTAAAAACATTTAGAAGCGGGGTTTCTGCAACAGGCTCGTTAGGCGGCGATGCAGGAAATGGTGTACCCGGTACCGGAGTGATGTAATTCAGGGGTGACGGGTCGGTATAAAGAATATTAAACCGGAAGTCTTCCTGCTGAAGTTGGAAAGCGCCCGGGATCTGATAGATGTTTTTCATCATCAAGTCCCAAACCGGTGTGTTCACGTTGAGCAGGTTGCTTTTCAGCATTTTTAAAATCAGCGCCTGTGTAGAAACCGTGGTAGGTTGTCCGGTATCCGGGTTAGACGGGCCGGTTTGTGTAGCATCAACGCCGTCGGTTCCGAATTCCCCCACCTGATAGACCTGGTCTCCGATGGTAAACTGATATGCTACTGCCAGTACTTCGTCGTTGGTTAACCGCTGCTGAAGCGAAATGTAACCCAACTGCGGATGAAAGGTAAACTCGTTCGGCGCTAATTTGCGGGCATTTTCGAGTTTAGCAAAATCCCGGCCTTCGCTGGGTTGAAATCCGGCACTTGGCGTGAATCCCTGATCTGCGGTAACTATCTCTCTGATCGCATTGGTTAGCGCACTGCCCGCCTGTCCGATCACAAGCGGATCGTAGTCGTTGTTTTCGTTGTCGCTCGGGCTGTCCGGTGGCACGTTGAAGAAATCGGGCGTTAGCGGACTTCGCGATACAATATCCGCATCCGGAATTCCGGTAATCTGCGATTCACCCAAATCCTGAAGTGCGATGATATTTCGGAGATTATTATTGGTTTGCGTTACGCGGTTCTGTCGGTTGGTAACCCATACTTCGATACGCGTAATCTGCACACGGCTATTGATAAAAGGATAATTTACCAGAGCCTCGTCATACTTATTCCGGAAATATTGCGAGAGGAAGAAATGGCGGTCTGCATCGTAGTCAAGACCAAACAAATCAAAATCCTGTATAGTACCACCACCTTGTGCCGTAACGCTGCGTGTTTGCGACTTTTGTTCGGAGAAAATTCCCGTAACGGTCGTTCGCCCAAACTGTAGTTGCGCCTTAACACCAAAAAGCGATTGAACACCGCGAACCAGCGAACTGTTCAGCGGAAGGCTGACGTTACCTACTTCGATTTTCTGAACTATATCGTCCTCGGTAGGCGTATACTCTAACTTGATCAGGTTCTGAAACGCGAAAGTCGACTCGGTATCGTAATTGGCATTCACATTAAGCCGTGTACCGACCTTTCCGGTGAGACTCATACTGATTCGCTGATCGAAATCGAAAGTCGTTTGTGCCCGGTTTCGCGGAGATATTGCAGGATTGTCCTGCTTGGTGTATCGCACTCCAAGATCCATTTCCACTGTTCCCGTAGGCTTGACATCAATCGTATTACTTCCGAAAATCGTCTCAAAGAAACCTGAATTGACGTAATAGCGCGGCAGCAAATCTTTTTTACCATCCTCGCTGCCTTCTTTTTTTCCATCAATTGCATCGGATTTTTGACGGAAATATTCCCGCATCGACTCACGAAGAACCAGCTCGCGGTACTCAGCTGGGGTAAGAATGATGGGATAATTGATATTAAAATCATCTACCGAATAAGTGTAGATGTATCGATCGGTGACCGGATCGTATGTGTAGGCCTCTACAATACTTTTTGGGTTTTCTAACTCAACTTTGCCGGTGCTGTATCCGGTTGCTGTAGAATCGGGATTCTCTTCATCCACCTGTCCGAAAACGTTTCCGCTTATGAAGAGAAAGGCAATAAAAATTGCGCGCAGAACTAAGCCTGAACTTTGATACCTACTTCCCAAGTCCTACAAATTTTTTAAAGCTTGTTTAATAATACTCTCAACGGAAGCCTCCGGATCCTGCTTAAGTAGCTTTTCGACCACCTTTTCAGCCAATTTTTTGTTAAAGCCGAGCACTTCAAGAGCAGATAACGCTTCAATTGCGTTTGTATAATCTGCCATCGACGAAAGCTGCGAATTATCGATCATCTTTAGGGCGCGCTCCTTTAAATCCAGTACGGCCCGCTGGGCTGTCTTAGCACCAATCCCCTTGATAGACTGAATTACTCCGGCATCGCCTTTCGCCAATGCGGTCAGTATCTGTAGGGGTTCGAGTGAAGATAACATCGTTCGGGCAATTCCTGCGCCGATACCGGAAACCGAGAGTAACATTCTGAAAAGTTCACGTTCCGACTTCTCTGCAAACCCGAATAGCGTGTGAGCATCTTCTTTGACCTGAAGGTGTGTATAGAGCTTAACATGCTCCTCATCGGGCAATTGAGCGTAGGTATGTAATGAAATGTTAACGTGGTAACCGACTCCGCCGCAATCAATAATTGCTTCCGTTGGTGTTTTCTCCACTAAACGCCCCTGAAGATGTGCTATCATGAACTAATAAATGCCAAATATAGAAAATTTCTTTAACAGAACTTAAACAGTTGTGCTATGAGGTTGAATCCCAGCGCTTGCGCAATTTTTCTTTTTCCTGAGCATCAACAACGGCTACGGCAACCATGTTGACCATTTCGGCAACGCTCGCTCCAAGCTGAAAGATGTGCGCAGGCTTTCTAAGTCCCATCATAATTGGCCCCACCGACTCCACTTTATACAATTCCTTCAACATTTTGTAATTGATGTTTGCTGCTTCGAGATTGGGGAAAATCAAAGTATTGACCTTCTTCCCGGCCAGTTTCGAAAAAGGAAATTTGCTTTCGAGCATTTCCGGATTGAGGGCAAAATCTGCCTGAAGTTCACCGTCTACAATCAAATCGGGATAGTAGCGGTGCAGATATTCTACAGCGGCGCGCACTTTTGCAGCAGCAGGATCTTGTGAAGAGCCGAAATTGGAAAACGAGACCATTGCGATCACGGGTTCGATACCGAATAAGCGAACGGTTTTAGCAGTCATCAACGCGATTTTAGCCATATCGTCTGCCGACGGGCATGGATTGATTGCCGTATCGGAAAGGAACATCGGCCCACGGTTGGTCATCATCATGTTGGTCGTAGCAATCAGGGAAATGCCGGGCGCTTTACCAATTAACTGCATAATCGGTTTAACGACGGTGGGATAACTGCGAGAAAATCCCGAAACCAATGCGTCCGCGTCCCCTTCGTTAACCATCATCGCTGCAAAGTAATTCCGTTCACGCATCCATTTTTGCGCATCGATCAGCTGAATGCCACGACGCTGCCTTGACTTCCAAAAAATACGCGCATAATGATTTCGTCGATCGTCCTCTTCTCCTGACTTCGGATCAATAATTTCCACGTCGTCTTCAAAGCCGATTTCAGCTTTCAATTCTACAATGGTTTCGCGATTTCCTAAAAGTATCGGAATAGCGATGCCATCTTCGTACGCAATCTGCGCGGCTTTTAAAACGTCGAGATGATCTGCTTCGGCAAATACCACTCTTTTCGGATCGGTTTTCGCACGATTTGCAAGTAATCGGACCATCTTATTATCTGATCCGAGTCGATCCATGAGTGCTTCGCAGTATTCATCCCAATCTTTTATCGGATTTAACGCTACGCCGGATTCCATTGCAGCTTTGGCAACGGCGGGAGCGACTGTCGAAATCAGACGCGGATCAAATGGCTTGGGAATGATGTAATCACGACCAAAATTTAACTTGGTTTCTCCGTAAGCAATATTTACCTGTTCCGGCACACTCTCTTTTGCCAGTGCAGCCAATGCATGCACCGCCGCCATTTTCATGGCTTCATTTATTTTCGTAGCCCGCACGTCGAGCGCCCCTCTGAAAATATAGGGAAACCCGAGAACGTTATTAACCTGATTCGGGTGGTCTGACCGACCGGTTGCCATAATGATATCATCGCGGGTAGCAATAGCAAGATTATAATCGATCTCGGGCACCGGATTCGCCATCGCAAAAACAATGGGATTGGCAGCCATCGACTTCAGCATTTCCGGCGTAAGGATATTTCCGGCAGAAAGCCCCAGAAAAACATCTGCGTTTTGCATCGCTTCGGCAAGCGTCAGTCCATGCGGCGCTTTGTTGTATTGCTGTTGTAGCGGAGACAAATCGGATCGTTCCGAGGACAGCACCCCGTCTTTGTCGAACATGATGACATTCTCCGGCCGAACGCCCAGAAGTACGTACAGGTTCATACATGCAAGCGCTGCCGATCCGGCACCCGACACGACCACTTTCACCTTTGCAATGTCTTTTTCCGCCAGTTCCAATGCGTTTAATAAGGCAGCGGAAGAAATGATTGCGGTTCCGTGCTGATCGTCATGCATAATGGGGATGTCGAGCTCTTCCACCAATCGTCGTTCAATTTCAAACGACTCCGGAGCTTTGATATCCTCGAGATTAATTCCACCGAATGTTGGCGCGATGCGCTTCACGGTGTCGACGAATTCGTCGATATTTTTTGTGTTTACTTCAATATCAAACACATCGATATCTGCAAAGATTTTGAATAAAAGTGCCTTCCCTTCCATTACGGGTTTCGAAGCCTCCGGACCAATGTCTCCGAGGCCAAGCACCGCGGTTCCGTTACTGATTACAGCGACGAGATTTCCCTTCGCGGTGTATTTGTACACTTTGCTGACATCTTTTGCAATCTCCAGACAAGGCTCAGCTACTCCGGGGGAATAGGCCAGCGATAAATCCCGCTGCGTGGCGTACTTTTTAGTTGGAACTACGCCGATTTTTCCGGGAACCGGTTTGGCGTGGTATAAAAGTGCTTCTCTCCTCTTACTATCCCTATGCATGTATTGTATTTTTTGCGACTAACAAAGATAGTTTTATCCCGTAAACTAACCTGTTTTTATGGTTACGGTTTTATAAAATTGATATTGCGCTGAAGCCCTGTGAATTTTGTGCGCTTAATGGGAGAATCTTTAAACACGCGCGAAAAAACCTCGGCGGTCATTTCTTCCCAATCGCGGTTAGTAAAATTGAGCAATTCATTATTCGCTGCTAACAAAGGTTCCTGGTGAGGTTTGCTGAATCGATTCCACGGGCAGACATCCTGACAGATATCACAGCCAAAAATCCAGTCGGCATAACTGCCTTTCATCGATTCAGGTATGTTGTTTTTAAGTTCAATGGTGTAGTACGAAATGCACTTACTCCCATCGACTACATAAGGTGCTACGATGGCCTGCGTAGGGCATGCATCCAGGCAAGCTGTGCAGGTACCGCAATGATCCGTAACCGGATGATCATAATCCAATTCGAGATCGATGATTAATTCGGCAATGAAATAGAACGAACCGGCTTTCGCCGTCAGTAGATTGCTGTTTTTTCCGATCCATCCCAAACCGCTTTTCGCTGCCCACGCTTTATCAAGTACCGGAGCAGAATCTACAAATGCCCGGCCGTCGACTTCACCAATATGCTCCCGAATTGATTCCAGCAGCCGGGATAGCTTTTCCTTGATTACGAAGTGATAATCCCGGCCATAGGCATATTTTGACACTTTATAATCCGATTCGGATGTTTGCTGTTCGGCGGGATAGTACTTTAGCAATAGTGAAACTACACTTTTTGCGCCGGGAACCAAAAGTCTGGGGTCGAGCCGTTTGTCGAAATGATTTTCCATATAATTCATTTCGCCATGCATGTTGTTGGTTAACCATCGCTCCAGTCTTGGTGCTTCATTCTCCAGAAATGTAGCGGCGGAAATTCCGCAAGACATAAAGCCCAACCTTTTAGCTTCAGCTTTAATAAATGCAGTATATTTTGTCTGAACAGACATTCGTTTTAAAAAAGACCGCCCTGCGTGTTGCGGCCAACCTTACCTAAGTGCCGGTATGCCTTCTCAGTAGCTTCCCGACCTCTTGGAGTTCTCATAAGAAACCCTTCTTTAATCAGGAATGGCTCGTAAACTTCTTCTAGCGTTTCAGCATTTTCTGAAACTGCGGTCGCCAAAGTGGTAAGTCCGACCGGGCCTCCTTTAAATTTATCGATAATGCACTCCAGGATTTTGTTGTCCATCTCGTCCAGCCCGTAGGCATCTACATTTAGTGCCTTTAACGCATAGCGTGCAATCTCGATATCAATAGAGCCATTACCCTTGATCTGCGCAAAATCACGCACTCTTCGCAACAACGCATTAGCGATACGCGGCGTGCCGCGGCTTCTCCCGGCAATCTCAATTGCCGCTTCCAGCGATATAGGCACCTTTAAGATGGTTGCGCTCCGTTCAACTATCGTACTGAGCAATTCCACATTGTAGTATTCAAGTCGGCTGGAAATGCCGAAACGGGCGCGCATGGGTGCTGTAAGAAGTCCGGAGCGCGTGGTGGCTCCTACCAAGGTAAAAGGATTCAGATTAATTTGAACCGTTCGCGCATTTGGCCCTGATTCAATCATGATATCTATTTTGTAGTCCTCCATGGCCGAATAGAGATACTCTTCCACAACCGGACTTAAACGATGAATTTCATCAATGAATAAGACATCCCGTTCCTCAAGATTGGTAAGTAAACCGGCGAGGTCTCCCGGCTTATCAAGAACGGGTCCGGAAGTAATTTTTATCCCTACACCGAGTTCATTTGCAAGAATGTTGGCAAGTGTTGTTTTTCCCAATCCCGGTGGTCCGTGGAACAGCGCATGGTCAAGCGCCTCATTGCGTTGATTGGCGGCTGCAACAAAAACCTTCAAATTGTCCAGCACGTGATCCTGGCCAGCGAAATCGTCAAACGATAAGGGGCGTAACTTGCGCTCAATATCAAGTTCTTCCGGATTAAAATTCCGATTCGGATTGAGGTTTTCATTCATGTTGCAAAGATAAGGGATTAATCCCGCTGCGCCACGTGGGGCTGCCACTCGGGATTTCGCGCCACAAAGGAGGCGATATAGGGACACAGCGGTATAAAACGTCCGCCGGCAGACGAAATAAATTCAAGCGATTGCGTTGTCAGGGATTTTGCAATTCCGCGGCCTTCAAGTTCTTTCGGCACCTCAGTATGAGTTAGTTTGTACACCTCACCTGATTTTTGGTAGTCAATAAAAGCGACTTTATTGTCTATTTGTAATTCAAAGCGACTTGCGGCTTCATTATGGTTGAACTTCTGCATGGCCTTTCTTTCAAATGTACAAAAAAAAGCTCCGGAGACCGGAGCTTTCATATTAATGATGCAGTTGTTCTTCGCCTTCTTTATAAGGAATATGCTGCATGACGAAATCTTCATCATGTCCGGGCTTCGAGTAGTCATAAGGCCAACGGTGTACGGTTGGAATTTCACCCGGCCAGTTGCCATGAATATGCTCTACCGGTGCTGTCCATTCGAGTGTCGTAGATCTCCAAGGGTTTTGCTCCGCACGTTTTCCATAGAAAATGCTTACAAAGAAATTGTAGAGGAAAACCAACTGGAATACACCACCAACCAATGCAAATACAGTAATGATCACATTTACATTTTGTAAGTCATCAAATAGCGGGAAGTTGGTATTGTCATAATAACGACGCGGTAAACCGGCAAGACCAATAAAGTGCATCGGGAAGAATACGCCATATGCACATACGGATGTAATCCAGAAGTGAATGTAGCCCATATTCTTATTCATCATGCGTCCGAATAATTTTGGATACCAGTGGTACACGCCTGCAAACAGACCATACAGCGCAGAAATACCCATTACAAGGTGGAAGTGCGCTACTACGAAATAGGTATCATGAACGTTGATATCCAGCGTCGAGTCGCCAAGAATAATCCCTGTCAGACCCCCGGTGATGAACGTCGATACAAATCCAATGGCAAACAACATAGCAGGATTCAGCTGTAGGTTACCTTTCCAGATGGTGGTAATCCAGTTGAATGCCTTTACCGCTGATGGAATCGCAATAAGAAGCGTGGTGAACGTAAACACCGACCCTAAGAATGGGTTCATACCGGACACAAACATGTGGTGGCCCCAAACAATGGTTGATAGAAATGCAATTGCAAGGATCGACATGATCATCGCGCGGTATCCAAAAATCGGTTTACGCGCGTTGGTTGCCATTACTTCGGAAACCAGACCCATTGCAGGAAGGATAACGATGTATACTTCGGGGTGACCCAGGAACCAGAACAAGTGTTCAAAAAGAACCGGTGATCCGCCCTGATAGTGCAGCACTTCACCAGCAATGAAAATATCACTTAAGAAAAACGAAGTACCGAAGCTGCGGTCCATTAAAAGTAGAAGCGCTGCAGACAAAAGCACCGGGAACGATAAGATACCGATGATCGCGGTTACAAAGAACGCCCAGATGGTCAGTGGCAGGCGCGTCATCGACATTCCTTTCGTACGAAGGTTGATTACAGTCACCACATAATTCAGCGATCCCATTAACGACGAAGCGATGAAGATCGCCATGGAAACTAGCCAAAGAGTCATCCCCGTTCCGGAACCTGAGATTGCCTGAGGAAGGGCAGAAAGCGGCGGATAAATTGTCCATCCTGCAGAGGCCGGTCCGGATTCCACGAAAAGAGAAATCACCATAATTACCGAAGACAGGAAAAACAGCCAGTAAGAAATCATGTTCATGAATCCTGACGCCATATCACGGGCACCGATTTGCAGCGGAATAAGAAGGTTACTAAAAGTACCGCTTAATCCCGCAGTCAGTACGAAGAATACCATGATAGTACCGTGAATTGTTACTAAGGCGAGATAGATATCGTTAGCCATAACACCTTCCGGCGCCCATTTGTCGCCCAGGAGTACATTAAAAATTTTGAAGGACTCTCCCGGCCATGCCAGTTGCATCCGGAACAGCATCGACATCCCCACGCCAATTACGCCCATGATAATACCCGTAATCAGGTACTGCTTGGCGATCATTTTATGGTCGATACTAAAGATGTACTTTGTTATAAAAGTATCCTTATGATGATGTTCATGGTCGTGAGCGTGGTCGTGACCATGTGCGTGATCGTGATTGTGAGCTACTGCTGACATAAAACTTTACTTTATATTATTATTACTTCTGACCAGCCGGAGACTGGCTAACCACATCATTTTTAGCTGTAACAGCCGCTGAATCTACTGCTGTAGCCGGCGCGTTCTCGGCCGCTTGCGAGGCTTTTTCCTCCTTAACTTTCTCTGCAATTGTCTTCTGCCCTTTCAACCACGCGGCATACTCTTCAGGGGTATCGACAACCACCTTCATCTGCATGTTGTAATGCGAAGCACCGCAAATTTTATTACAAGCGATAAAGAAATCAAAAGTGTAAGGATCCAGTGCGGCATCGCCTTTTGCAACAAGCTTCTCGCTTCTTTTCGCGCGAATCTGGTTGATGCGCTCCACCTTTGCCTGAATTTCCGGAAGCTCACGCATTTCGGTTGTCGTCAGACTTGGCGTGAAAGCAAATTGCGTTACCATACCCGGCACTACGTTCATCTGAGCGCGGAAATGCGGGAAGTAAGCAGAGTGCAACACATCCTGAGAACGGAATTTAAACAATACCTTTTTCCCTTTAGGAATATGCAACTCCGTGGCAGAAATATCATCCTGCGCATTCGGATCAGACATATCTACCCCAAGTGTATTCACACCCTCAATATATCTTACGTTTGCTTTACCAAGGGTATTGTCTTTACCGGAATAACGTGCCTCCCAGGAAAACTGCTTGGCATAAACTTCAATCTCGATGACTTCCTCTTCCGAGTCCACAAACATGATGTTTGTCCATGCGTACAGTCCGTATAAAATCAAACCTGCCAAAACAATAGCCGGAATAACTGACCAGATAAATTCGAGTTTATCGTTATCGGCATAGTACAAAGCCTGCTGTCCCTGACGACCGCGATACTTAAATGCAAAGTAGTGCAGCAGCGCTTGTGTTACGGTCTGAACCAGAAATATCAGAACTACCGTAATCCACATCAGACGATCAATTTCTTTTCCGTGAACGGACGCGGAATTGCTCATCAAAGGCAAATCGCCAAAGTAAATGAGGCAGTAAATCGTAATAATATAAATAAAGGCCAGAAACCCAAACATCAGGTACCCCTGCAGGTTATTGTCTTTGTCGTTTGCTACCTGAGAATTTGCTCCGGCAACACGTGCTCCCACCTGCGTCAAGTCGAAAATTTTAGTTAACTGCCACAATGCAACAGCCAGAAGAACTAAAACTACTATGATCAACAAACTTGTCATCTGTCTTTATTTAAAGTATTAATAATGGAAATGTTTACTTTCTTCAATAAACGGGTTTCGTTTCGGCATCAAAGGCACCTTGGTTAATGCGGTGAAAGAAACAAACATAAACAGTCCGCCAAAGAAGGCAAGTGCACCCAGTTCGGCTGCGCCGATAAACCAGCGATCTCCAACGGTTGCCGGCATAATCATATTGAAGAAATCGATATAATGTCCGGCAAGAATTACAATGCCAGCCATTACTAGAATCCAGGTAATCCGTTTGAAATCCGTATTGATTAAAACCAGTACAGGGAAAACAAAATTCATGGCAACTGCACCGAAAAACGGAAGGTTATAATGCTCTATACGCGTTACAAAGTACGTCACCTCTTCCGGAATGTTGGCGTACCAGATCAGCATAAACTGCGAGAACCACAAGTACGTCCAAAACACAGATATACCGAACATAAACTTAGCCAAGTCGTGAATATGACTTGTATTCACGTGCTCAAGATAACCTTTGGATTTAAGGTACAGCGTGTACATACAAATCATAGTAATACCGCTTACGAAGAAGCTGGCAAATACATACCAACCAAAAAGTGTACTGAACCAGTGCGGATCAAGAGACATGATCCAATCCCAGGAAGCAATAGACTCGGTCACAATAAAGAACACAAGGAACATTGCCGACTGCTTGAAATTCTTCTTGTAGTTGGTATCATCTGACGCATCATCCTGCGCGACGTCATTCTTTCTTGAAATGTAACGGTAAATGTTCCATCCTAGGAGAAACACAAAGGCACGGATGATCCAGAACGGAAAGTTAAGGTAACCCGCTTTCCCCATAATCAATTTGTCTGTCTGACGAACGGTATCATCCATCCAAACAAACAGGTGATTCATGTGCAATCCTGAAAGGAGCAACAGAATAAAGAATATTACGGAACCGGGAAGCAAATAAGCCGAAATACCGTGCATAACGCGGAACAGTACCGGTGACCAACCTGCCTGAGCCACTTGCTGAATGGCATAAAATACCAGCACACCAAGCGAAATAAGCATAAAGAAGATGCAGGCAACGTACAGCGCAGCCCAAGGCTTATTTTGCAATTGGTGCAATACGTGCTCCAAATGTTTTTGATGATCTGCGTGCGCATCTGCTTTAGCGGTAGACTTATATTTTGAGCTGGAACCGACCTCTTTGCTGGCCACAACCGGAGCAGCTACCGGTGCCGCCATAGTATCAACTGTGGCTACCGCTGCTGAATCTGCCACTTTTCCGGGTTGCGCTTCCGGATTTGGTGTAACCGCCGGCTTTTGTTGATCAGCTCCCGTCACGTGCTTGGCAGGATCATCCTGATGTGTGTCGTTTTCAATCTTGTGCTCTGCATCGTGATGCGCGCCATCGTGTACGGCAGCCGCATGACCTGATCCGTGTCCGCCATGACCGTGCTCGGCTTCTTCAGCGGCCAGAATTTGCTCAACATCCTGAATTGTTTTTGGTGCGCTTAAAAAACCGTATCCAATTCCCAAAAGGCCTAAAACCATCAGGATTATTGAAAAAGTTTTTAATTTACTTGAAAAGGTATACATATCTGTTACGAATCAGTTTGTTCAACAATTATAATCCGGACTTAAGCTTCATGACATATTGGGCCACCATCCAACGCTCTTGCTGGCTTAGTTGATTAGCATAAGACCCCATGGAATTCAAACCGTAAGTCTGCACGTGGAAAACACTTCCCACAGAAACTTCACGGTCTTTATAGCTGGGTACACCGAGGAATTTCTCCTTTTGAACCAATATTCCCTTACCATCTCCTTTATCGCCATGGCAAACTGCACAATAAATAGTATACAGCTCGGTGGCTTTTGCCTCATCATATTTGGTGAAATCAGCAGGAACGGCAGTAACTGATTTAGAAGCGGTATAACCTTCCGGCGAATTCGGAATATCATACGGAATGAACCCGCGCTTTACTGTATGATCAGGCGGTAATTGCGCTTCACTTCCACCCCGGCGAAATGCATCAGATTCCTGATACGTTTCATACCCAACAGGTTCCTGCATATTAGGCATGTATTGAATATTCGGCTCTTTGGTATCGCGGCATGCAGTCAGCATCGCCACTCCCGCAAAAAGTGCAATTTTATATAAGCTTCTCATATCAGTGCTTTTCAATTACTTTAACCTCTACCGCACCGGTATTGCGGAAGAATGAAACCATATCGTCCTCGCTTCCGTGAACTGCCACTTCCATCAGAAAGTGATCATCTGTTGTGCGGACATCCGGATTCTCAGCCTCTTTGAAAGGCCACAATTTGCTGCGCAGATAAAACGTAATTACCATAAGGTGCGCGGCAAAAAAGACAGTCATCTCGAACATTACCGGCACAAAAGCAGGCATGTTTTGCAGGTACGAAAAGCTAGGCTTCCCACCGATATCCTGAGGCCAGTCTTCAATCATGATATTATTCATCATCCAGATTGCGGTTGACAGTCCGGTGAGACCAAACAGGAAGGCACAAATCGCAAGTCTGGTAGGCTGCAATCCCATCGCCTTATCGAGCCCGTGAACGGGGAATGGCGTGTACACTTCTTCAATATGGTGATGTGCCGCACGTGTCTTGACGACTGCGTCCATCAACGTATCGTCATCGTTGTAAATGGCGTGGATTACCTTATTATTCATGGTGTGCATGTGAATGATTATTTGCTTCTCTACGTTTTTTATAGAATTCACCCGAGGTTTTAAGAATAGTCTTCACCTCTGCCTGTGCAATAACAGGGAAGCTGCGGGCGTACAGGAGGAACAACACAAAGAAAAATCCAATTGTTCCGATAAAGATTCCGATGTCCACAAAAGTCGGAGAGAACATCGTCCACGCCGATGGAAGGTAATCTCTGTGAAGTGAAGTAACAATGATTACAAATCGCTCAAACCACATTCCGATGTTTACCACAATCGAAATAATGAAAGAGAACATGATGCTGGTACGCAATTTCTTAAACCACATGAACTGTGGAGAGAAAACGTTGCAGGTCATCATTGACCAATATGCCCACCAATACGGACCGGTTGCACGGTTCAAAAATGCATACTGCTCGTATTCAACTCCGGAGTACCATGCAATGAACAACTCCGTAATATACGCAACGCCAACAATCGAACCCGTAATCATAATGATGATGTTCATCAACTCGATGTGCTGGATTGTAATGTACGCTTCCAACTGACATACTTTACGCATGATGATCAACAACGTGTTTACCATCGCAAACCCGGAAAATACCGCACCTGCAACGAAATATGGCGGGAAAATGGTCGTGTGCCAACCCGGAATGACTGACGTTGCAAAGTCGAAGGATACAATCGTGTGTACGGAAAGTACCAGCGGAGTTGCCAAACCTGCAAGAACCAGAGACACTTCCTCAAAGCGCTGCCAGTCTTTTGCACGCCCGGACCAGCCAAAGCTCAGGATTTTGTAAATTCTCTTTGTGAACGGAGTTACCGCGCGATCGCGAAGCATCGCAAAATCCGGTAATAAACCTGTCCACCAGAAAACCAACGATACGGAGAGGTAAGTTGAAATCGCAAATACGTCCCAAAGAAGCGGTGAGTTAAAGTTTACCCACAGAGAACCAAACTGATTCGGGATCGGAAGTACCCAATAGGCCACCCACGGACGCCCCATGTGAATAATCGGGAACAAACCCGCCTGCACTACCGAAAAGATAGTCATCGCTTCTGCCGAGCGGTTAATCGCCATTCTCCAACGCTGGCGGAACAGTAGAAGTACCGCAGAGATCAGCGTTCCGGCGTGCCCGATACCTACCCACCATACGAAGTTGGTAATATCCCACGCCCAACCGATAGTTTTGTTAAGACCCCAGGTACCGATACCGGTCGAAACGGTGTAGATAATACTGCCGATTCCCCAAAGAAACGCAGCAAGCGAAATTAAAAATACTGTCCACCATTGTTTATTGGCGCGGCCTTCAACCGGGGCAGCGACATCGACCGTGACATCGTGATAAGTTTTATCACCGATGACCAAAGGTTTTCTAATGGGTGCTTCGTAGTGAGACGACATAATCCTTTATAGTGTTATCTTAATAAATCCTTAAACTAAACGTTGCGAACTTTAACGTGGTAGAAAACATTTGGTTTTGTACCTACATGCTCCAGTACGTGGTACATGCGATCGTCATTCATCAACTTGGCCACCGTACTTTCCTTGTCATTAACATCGCCAAACTGGATAGCACCTGAAGAACAAGCTGCAGAACAAGCAGTCTCAAATTCATCTACACGAACCTCACGACCTTCGCGCTTCGCTTTCAGAATGGTGCTCTGCGTTTTCTGGATACAGAATGAGCATTTTTCCATTACCCCTCGCGATCGCACAGTGACGTCAGGATTCAATACCATACGACCAAGATCGTCATTCATGTGATAATCGAATTCGTCGTTGTTGTTGTACAGGAACCAGTTAAATCGGCGTACTTTATACGGACAGTTATTTGCACAGTAACGCGTTCCGACACAACGGTTGTAAGCCATGTGGTTCTGACCCTGGCGACCGTGTGACGTTGCAGCAACCGGACAAACCGTTTCGCACGGCGCATGGTTACAGTGCTGACAAAGCATCGGCTGGAATGCCACCTGAGGATTCTCCGAAGCAGCCTCCATTTGGTTAAATCCGCCAAGTGATCCGTTATCACCAAATAAGCCGTCAAAGTTTTCCTTGCGCTCATTATCTCCCGCAAATGTTTCCTCAGATGAGTAGTAACGGTCAATGCGCAACCAGTGCATATCGCGGCTTCGGCGCACTTCCGATTTACCAACTACCGGCACGTTGTTTTCAGCATGACAAGCAATCACGCAGGCCCCACAACCGGTACACTGATTTAAGTCAATCGACATCTTAAAGTGATGTCCGACTGAACGGTCAAATCCTTCCCAAAGATCCACCTTGGTGGCTTCAACCGGACTGTGATCCAATGAAACGGTCGGCACAACATTCCATACCGACGGATCCTTGGTATTAAAAATTTCAAGTGTAGTTTCCTTGATAATGTCGCCACGGCCCATTAGCGTCTTTTGCGCCTGCACACATGCAAATTCATGCTCGCCGGCGGCTTTTTCTACTGTTACCGACTGCACATCATCAAAGTTTTTATAAAGCTGGTATGCATTAACACCCACCTTCATCTCTTCCTTCATTCCGGCTACGCGACCATACCCAAGGGCAAGTCCCATAGTTCCAGGTGCCTGTCCCGGCTGAACGATAACCGCAACGTTTTCAAGCTTGGTACCACCCACATTCAGGTTAACATAGCTCCCATTCAATCCGCCGTTTGCAACAATTTCATTCTTCAACTCCCACTTTTCTGCATCAGCATAAGAAACTGTCACGTAGTTATCCCAGGAAACACGCGTAATCGGATCCGGAAACTCCTGCAACCACGGGTTATTCGCCTGCTGGCCGTCGCCCATACCGGTCTTGGTGTACAAGTGCAATTCAAGCCCCTGGACATCCTTAGATCCGACAAGTGCGGCTGCTGCAGCACTTCCGTTTGCGGCACCACCGGCCAACGAATTCGCGCCAAAAGCAACATAACCATCGTGAACAGCTTTGTTCCAGCTTGCTCCGGCTAAATATGCTGCTGAGTTTGATTTTATATAGTCGTAAAATGTTCCTGACATTCCTCCCCACATCATCAGCGCATCCTGAAATTGTCGCGTGTTAAACAACGGGCGAATTACAGGCTGTGCTATCGAATAGGTTCCTTTTGTCAACAAATAATCGTTCCATGACTCCAGGTAATGAGGCGCCGCCGCAGTAATCGCAGCCACTTCCGCCGTCTCATCCTCACGCATCGTAAAGGTGACTGACATCTTCGTTTTCTTCAGACCGGCAACAAACGACTTAGCGTCCGGCATTGTATAGGCTGGATTTACACCGCTCATAATCAGCGTGTGTACTTTGCCTTCATTCAAATCCTTAACTAACTGCTGTACTGCTGCAGAATTTCCTTTGCGAATGTAACGCACACCGCCTGACATGAAGGCCGCACTCTGCAACGCCTGGTTAATCGCAAAGACAAGTGTTTGCGCGTTGACGTCCTGTAAACCGCAAACCAAAACAGCACCGCTGCCGGCAGCTTTCAACTGCTGAGCCGCTTTAAGCACTGCATCTTCTTTCTTGCCAAGGTTACGCGTGGACACTCCAGCGCCCGTAACCACATTGTATATTTTAAGTAGCGCCTGCTTTTGTTCTGCAAGCGTCATAGGAATTCTCTTGTCTGCTGCCGCACCCGATAACGTCATGTTGGCCTCCATCTGAATGTGGCGCGACATGTTACCATTTCGTGGCACCCGCGTTTGCGCATACCCCGCATCGTAACCGCCACCTTGCCAGTCACCGAGGAAATCAGCACCAACTGAGACAATCAACGAAGCCTTAGAAAAATCGTAATTCACCAAAGCACGCTCGCCATAAGTAGCTTCAAATGCATCAAGCGCCTCCGAAGAAGAAACAGCATCGTACACGACATGACGGGAATTCGGAACTTTAGCCAAAAACTCACCAACCAGTTTTTCGGTAGACGGACTAGCCAATGTTCCCGTAAGAAGCACCACTTGTCCTCCACTGGTACGCGCATTGTCAAGGGCCGACTTCACTTTCGTATTAACCTCATCCCACGTAGCGACTTTACCGGCAATACGAGGATTTTTCACCCGCATACTGTCGTACAAAGACAATACAGAGGCATGAACACGCCCATTTGCCGCTATACCCGCTGCGTTTAACTTATTGTTCTCAATTTTAATCGGACGCCCCTCGCGAGATTTGACCAACACATTGGCAAAATCAAAACCGTCAAAAAATGTCGTCGCATAGTACTCAGCCACACCCGGAACTACCTGCTCGGGCTGCACTACGTAAGGAATCGATTTTCTTACCGGACCTTCACACGCCGCCAATGAAGCAGCAGCAGTACTAAATCCGACAAACTTTAGAAAATCACGTCGGGAAGTAGCCGACGACGACAACGCTTCCTTGTTACCAAGAAATTCAGTCACCGGAATTTCCTCCGTGAATTCATTATTTCTGAGCGCTTCAACAACAGAACTGTTTTCGTTCAGTTCCTCAACACTTTTCCAGTATTTCTTGCTTGTTGACATCCTATATAAAAATTAGCTGCTTAATATTGATTAGTAGTGGCATTTTCCGCATTCAAGTCCGCCCATCTGAGCAGCCGTCAGCTTTTCAACACCATATTTTTTTGAAAGTTCCGCATGGATTTTCGTGTAGTAGTCGTTGCCTTCCATCTTCACGTCCGTTTTGCGGTGACAGTTGATACACCAGCCCATAGTGAGCGGCGAAAACTGCTTCATAATTTCATATTCCTGAACCGGACCGTGACATGTCTGACATTCCAAACCGGCAACGGTAACGTGCTGCGCGTGATTGAAGTAAGCGAAATCAGGCAAGTTGTGAATGCGAACCCACTTTACCGGCTTGGTTTTCCCCGTATATTTCTGCGCGGCCTTGTCCCATCCTACCGCATCGTACAGCTTCTGAATTTCGCCATCGTAAAATGCCTTGCTGTATTCCGGAGTAGCCGTTGTCTCAGCTACCTCACTGATATTCTTATGGCAGTTCATACAGATGTTCAGCGAAGGAATTCCGGCATTCTTACTTACACGAGCGGCCGAGTGACAGAACTTACAGTCAATTCCATTATCACCGGCGTGAATCTTGTGCGAATAGTGAATAGGCTGAATCGGCGCATAATCCTGATCCACACCAATCTGCATAGTCCAGCCATAAAAGTAGTAAGCCGCCACAAGCATGAGGAAAATCGTAGTAACCAAAACCAAAAACTGGTTCTTCACAAATGCTTTCCAAATTGGAGTCTTCGCCGCGCGAATCTCGGCCACTTCTACCCCGTTAGCCTGCGCCACGCGCGACAAAACGCGGTTTACAAGAACTAGCATCACGATCAGAACTACTAAAACAAGTGCCAATGCGGCAAGAATCAAGTTGTTGGAAACCGCAGGCTCTTGTGCAGCAAGCGGCGTCTGACCCGGAGGTAATGCAGTGCCGGTTTTAGCCTCTTCTTTAGGCTGCGACGTATATGCAATGATGTTATCAATATCCGCATCAGACAGTTGAGGGAATGCCGGCATCACCGACTTGTTGTACTCCTCAAAAATCTGGACAGCCTGCGCATCACCTGATTTAATCAGATCCGTACTGTTCTTAATCCATTTGTGCAACCACTCTGTATCCCGACGTTCAGCCACACCACGAAGTGCAGGACCTGTCGCCTTGGCATCCAGCTTGTGACATGCCGCACAATGCGTATTGAAAAGCGCTTTACCCGCAGCAGCATCGCCTCCACCCCCGCCAGCGGGAGCAGCAGCAGCATCAGCAGGAGCCGCAGCAGCCGGAGCCGCCGCATCTTGCGCAAAAGAAGTCAACGAAACAGAGAGAAGTATAGCAAGACTAACTAAAGCCCTCGAAAAAGAATTATGGTTACCCACTTTTTTCATATCGTTAGTGATTATCGACAAGTTTATGGCTGTACAAGGCGTATTTACCCATTTTGGAAAGCCTGCACAAAAATACGATTAAAGTGATATTAACAAAGCTATAACCCTGAAGCCGTAATTAATTTATATAGATTCTAAATAAAATGATTTCCGTCATATTTTTCGCAAATCAATACCTTTGTATAAAATGCAGAAAATGAAATTGCTACTAAAAAATTCCCTGATTTTACTACTGTTGTGCACTGCGTCAACTCATGCTCAAAATTCATCTGTTACGCTGACGCAAAGTCCCGAATTCGAGCAGATGCTCGCTGAAAAACGAAGAATAAACCCCTCGATTACCGTCACCGACAAGTACAAAATTCAGATTTATAATGGCGACAGCGAAACCAGCAAAAAGTCGCTCGCCGAGTTTAAAAAAGAATTCCGCCAATTCGACGGAACCATTGTTTTTTCGACACCTTCTTACAAGGTTTGGGTCGGGAATTTCAAAACGCGAATCGAAGCCGAACGCAATCTTGCTGCCGTTCGTAAAAAATACCCTAACGCTTTTCTGGTCAGACCCAATAAGTAGGGCAGGCATTTCCGGCTCTGCGTTGCAAGCTTTTTCGCGCCACGGCAAGCTTTTGCAGTTGCATGTGCCGCTTCCGTCTGGTCGCGCCACCTGACACCGCAACGCTAAACCGGCCGCAAAAAAGGCTTTACACTCCGATCCGGGCTGCAAAACCTTCGAGGTTATTAAAACCTCGAAGGTTTTCTAATTCATAGCATAAAAAAACGCCTCCGAATGGAGGCGTTTTTTTCTTGGTGTATTATTTCAGCTTCTTCTTGACGGCGACTTCCTGATAAGCTTCAATCACATCGTTGTATTCAATGTCGTTGTAATTCTTAATTTGGATTCCGCAATCGTAGCCCTTCGATACTTCTTTGACATCATCTTTGAAACGCTTCAGAGCTGTTAATTCTCCGGTAAAGACTACTACCCCGTCGCGAATCAAGCGAATCTTGGACGTACGGAATATTTTTCCGTCCGTAACCATACATCCGGCAATCGATCCCACTTTCGAAATTTTGAAAATCTCGCGTATTTCTGCCGTTCCGGTGATCTCCTCTTTCATCTCCGGCGACAACATACCTTCCATCGCATCTTTCAGGTCGTCAATTGCATCGTAAATAATAGAGTAATGCCTGATGTCGATTTCCTCGCGCTCAGCAAGTTGTTTGGCACTTCCCGCCGGCCGGACGTTAAATCCGATAATAATCGCATCCGAAGCCGAAGCGAGCATTACATCTGATTCGGTAATTGCTCCAACCCCTTTATGAATGATGTTAATCTGAATTTCTTCTGTCGACAGTTTTGAGAAAGAATCCGAAAGTGCTTCTACCGATCCGTCCACGTCTCCTTTTAGAATGATGTTCAGTTCCTTAAACTGTCCGAGGGCAATACGTCGGCCGATTTCCGCCAGCGTGATGTGGCGCTGGGTACGTACAGACTGCTCACGCATAAGCTGCGTACGCTTGGCTGCAATCGCTTTTGCTTCGCGCTCGTCCTCATAAACCGTAAACTTGTCTCCGGCAGTAGGTGCACCGTCAAGACCCAGAACCGTTACCGGTGTGGAAGGTCCCGCCTCTTTTACGATATGACCACGCTCATCGTGCATCGCCTTGATTTTTCCGTGATGCTTACCGGCAAGCATGTAATCTCCAACACGTAAAGTTCCGTTCTGAACCAGAATGGTAGCCACATACCCGCGCCCTTTGTCAAGGGACGCTTCAACTACCGTACCGGCCGCCAGCCGCGATGGATTGGCTTTCAAATCCAGAATCTCGGCTTCCAATAAAACTTTTTCAAGAAGTTCCTTTACACCAAGACCTGTTTTCGCAGAAATATCATGCGATTGAATCTTACCACCCCAATCCTCTACCAGAAGGTTCATTCCGGCCAGACGCTCCTTAATTTTTTCAACATTGGCATTAGGCTTATCCACTTTGTTGATTGCAAAAACAATCGGAACACCTGCCGCCTGCGCATGACTGATCGCTTCTTTGGTCTGAGGCATGATATCGTCGTCCGCTGCAATTACAATAATTGCAATATCGGTTAATTGTGCACCACGGGCACGCATCGCCGTAAACGCTTCGTGACCCGGCGTATCGAGAAAGGCAATTTTTTGTCCGTTCTCCAACTGTACGCCATACGCTCCAATATGTTGCGTAATTCCTCCGGACTCCCCGGCGATTACATTTTCTTTACGGATGTAATCCAAAAGGGAAGTTTTACCGTGGTCTACGTGACCCATTACCGTAACAATCGGCGCACGGCTAACCAGATCTTCCTCGCGATCCTGCTGCTCCTGAACGGTTTCTTCAAGATCCGTGGAGATAAATTCCACATCAAAACCAAATTCATCCGCAACGATGGTCAGCGTTTCCGCATCGAGACGTTGATTCATGGTCACCATGATGCCGAGCGACATACAGGTTCCGATAACTTTCGTAATAGGCACGTCCATCATCGTTGCAATCTCACCAACCGTAACGAATTCCGTAACCTTCAACACCTTTGATCCTTCTTCAAGAGAACGTTGCTCGTCTTCGGATTTCTGACGGTGAATATCGCGCTTATCACGGCGGTATTTAGCCGCTTTGGATTTGTTTCCTTTACCCTGCAACTTTTCCAGGGTCTCGCGAATCTGGTTTTTAACCTCTTCCTCTGTAGGCTCAACTTTGGCTACAATAGCGGGACGACCTTTGCCAAATCCGGGTTTGTTAGCACCGCCGGGCTTATTTCCTCCGGCACCGGGCCCGCCGGGACGCTGATTGAAATTACCTCCGGGCGCACCTGGTTTAGGCGTTATGCGTTTACGCTTCCCTTTGGCATCACCTGCTGCACCGCCCTGATTGGGGGTGCCTGGTTTTGCTCCGGGACGCGGTTCTTCTTTCTTCTTTTTAGGCTTATCGAACTGCGAAAGATCAATGACTTGTCCGGTTGGAGTAGCACCTGTTAATTTGCGATATTGAGTCTGAAATTCTTCAGGCCCTTTATCGGCAGGTGTTTCTACCGCCTTGGGAGTTTCCGTTTTCTGCTGGGGAGCTGCAGGAGCAGGAGCAGCGGGCGCTTCCGGCGCTTCTGCTTGGGGCGCAGCAGCAGTTTTTTCCACCTGAACGGTTTCTGCAGGGGGCGGCGCAGGCGCAGCAGCAGCAGGCGCTGCAGGCGATGCAGCGGGAGCAGCTTCCGGCTTCTTCGGATTTAAATCAATCGTTCCGATCGTTTTCGGACCGGTAACCACAGCACGGGCTTTTATGACCTCCTGAGCCTTGGCACGCTCTTCATCCTGGCGTCGCTTTTCTTCAATCTCGCGTTCGCGTTCCAGACGCAGTGCCTCCTTTTCTTTATTCTTTTCCTCGCGGACTTCCTTCGAGGCTTCTTTATTTCCCTTGTCGCCTGCAAATTGCTTCTGAAGGATCTCGTACTCGTTGTTTGAGATCTTAGCGTTGGGATTGGCGTCAATCCCTATGCCTTTTTCCTTCAGAAATTCAACCGCGCGATCCAGCGAGATATTGAATTCCCGTAAAACTTTATTTATTCTTATTACTCTTTCGTCAGACATAAAAACCTTTTAATATTGCTAGTGTTGTGTTGTCCGGTGTGGTTTGTTAGCTATCGAGTTCTTCTTTCAGGATTTTCATCACTTCGAGAATGGTTTCTTCTTCCAGGTCTGTGCGGCGAACCAAATCCTGTACGTTCTGGTTTAATACGCTGCGCGCCGTGTCGAGACCGATTTTCGCGAACTCATCGATAATCCATCCGTCAATTTCATCGGAAAACTCAGACAGTTCCACATCTTCCTCTTCCACCTGACCTTCGCGGATTACATCCAGTTCATACCCGGTAAGCATCCCGGCAAGCTTGATGTTATGTCCGCCGCGACCGATTGCTTTGGACACTTCCTCCAACTTCAGGAACACGTCGGCACGTTTGTTTTCTTCATCAATTTTAATTGAGGAAACTTTTGCCGGACTCAAAGCACGCGTTATAAACAACTGCGTATTAGTCGTGTAATTAATAACATCGATATTTTCATTGCCCAATTCGCGAACAATGCCGTGAATACGGGAACCTTTCATTCCGACGCACGCCCCAACCGGATCAATGCGATCATCGTATGAATCTACCGCTACTTTCGCTTTTTCACCCGGAATTCGCACTACTTTCTTAACCATGATCAATCCGTCAAACACTTCCGGGATTTCCTGTTCAAATAACTTTTCAAGGAATTTTTCTGAAGTCCTGGACATGATGATCTGCGGCTTATTCCCTTTCAGTTCTACGCTTTCGATGATACCGCGAACCGAATCTCCTTTGCGGAAGAAATCAGACGGAATTTGCTTTTCCTTCGGAAGCACAATTTCATTTCCTTCATCATCCACCAAAATAACCACCCGCGGGCGCACATGGTGTACTTCGGCAGTATAAATTTCACCGATGAGATCTTTAAATTGCTTGTACAAATTAGTGTTGTCGTGCTCGTGAATTTTGGAGATCAGATTTTGACGCAGCGCCAGAATCGCACGTCGGCCCAGATCAATCAGTTTAACCTCTTCGGAAACCTCTTCACCGATTTCAAAATCCGGTTCAATTTTACGTGCTTCACTCAGTGTAATTTCCTGATTTTCCAAATCCAGATCATCGTCGGCAACAATAACGCGACGTCTCCATATTTCCATATCACCCTTGTCCGGGTTGATGATGATGTCAAAATTTTCATCAGAACCGTATTTCTTTTTCAGCGCACTGCGAAACACATCCTCCAAAATGGCCATCAGCGTCACGCGATCGATCAGCTTGTCATCTTTGAATTCTGAAAAAGAATCGATTAATGCTAAATTTTCCATGCCAACTCTCTATTAAAATGTTATTGTAACGATTGCTTCTTTAATGTCGGAAAACGGAATTTCAAGTGTTTTGTGAACCGTCTCTTTACCCTTGCCAACCTTTTTGGGCTCACGCGCATCCCAGCCTAATACAATCCCGGACTCATCTGCCTTTTCAAGAACCGCCTCGACCTGTTGCCCGCCAACGGTTTTAACGCGTAAGGTGCGGCCCACGTTCTTCACGTACTGCCGGACATTTTGCAAAGGCGTTCCAACTCCTGCTGAGGCTACATCCAGCGCAAAGTCGTACGCTTCACGATCGAGATTGTGTTCAATAGCACGGCTGATGTCCATGCAATCCTGCAATGTCACGCCCTGATCCCCGTCAATCACCACATCAATCTTCCCCGCATCACTGATTTTTAAATCAATTAAAAACAATGTCGGGCGTTCCGCCAGGGCATTTTGTAACAGTTCGGATACTTTCTCCTTAAAATTCATAACTTATAAAAAGAGGGGACTCGCGTCCCCTCATATACTCAACGTGATAAATTACGGCACAAAGATAAACTTTTTTTCATAAATCAAAATATCAATGTGTTATATAATTAGTACCTTTGAAAATGTTAAACAAAGCTTTTAAAATCCTTACATCATGAAAAAAATCCTTGTGCCGACCGATTTTTCGAAGCACGCGGAATATGCGCTGAAGGTCGCAGCGCAAATTGCTCGCAAAAACAATAGCGAAATTATTCTGCTTCACATGCTTGAACTACCGGGGCAGGGAGGTGACGCAGTTACCGCAGGCAGCGATATTCCGGAAATTATGTATTTTAAAAACGCGGCACTGCGCAGACTGGAGGATTCTTCCGATGTGGATTATTTGCAAGGGATTTCAGTTTCTCACAGCATTCAGTTTGAGAAAGCATTTGAAGGTATATTGCAGGTAAGTCGCAAAAACAATGTTGATTTTATCGTGATGGGCTCTCATGGCGCCAGCGGGTTTCAGGAAATGTTTGTAGGCTCTAACACCGAGAAGGTAGTTCGTTTTTCCGATGTTCCGGTATTGGTAATCAAAAGCGAAATGGAAAACTTTACACCTGAACGTTTTGTGTTTGCTTCTGATTTTTCGGACGAGATTAAAAAACCTTTCCCGAAAATGGTCGAATTTGCCAAATTCTTCGGCGCGCACATCCACCTTTTAATGGTCAACACGCCAAACAACTTTAAGTCGACCGCCGTTGCTGAGCAAATCATGGAAGATTTTGTGCAGGATTTTAACCTCGATAATTTCTCGATGCACATTTACAACGACACCAATGTTGAAAACGGCATCCTCAATTTTGCCAACAGCGTCCAGGCCGATGTCATAGGCATGTGTACTCATGGCAGAACGGGCTTCTCACACTTCTTCAACGGAAGTATCAGTGAAGACCTGGTGAACCATGCGGCACGCCCGGTGATCACCGTCAAAATTTAATTACAGCATATTCATATAAAAAGCCTCCCCACCGGAGGCTTTTCCATTTTATAAAATAAAAAAACCGCCAGAATACTGACGGTTTTAGGCGCTTTGTTGACCCACTAGGACTCGAACCTAGAATGACTGAACCAAAATCAGTAGTGTTACCATTACACCATGGGTCATTAGCGGCTGCAAATTTACATTATATTTTATTTCAAGCAAGAGCCTGATCGATTTTTACCAAAAAAAAGTTTTTGTCGCACCTATAAGCAAAAAAGCATTTTCTTTGTAACCGAATCGAAAAACACCGCGTATATGCTGACTTTCAACTTCAACAAATGGAATACAATCATGGGCTGGGCTGCATTTGTCATAGCGCTGATTACGTATTCGCTAACCGTCGAGCCAACGCTCAGTTTCTGGGATTGCGGCGAGTACATTGCGACGGCAGCAAAGCTTGAGGTAGGTCACCCTCCCGGAGCACCTCTTTATCAGATGTTAGGTGCCTTTTTTGCCTTGTTTGCACCTTCTGCAGATAAAATTGCACTACTGGTGAACATGATGTCGGTGTTTTCGAGCGCATTCACCATTTTATTCATGTTCTGGTCACTGACCATCGTTCTTCAGAAAATTATTTCCGGCTTTTCTGATCTTACTGATCAGAGCGCCCGTGCTATCTTGGGGAGTTCCTTCGTCGGCGTTCTGGCATTTACCTTTTCTGACAGTTTCTGGTACAATGCTGTAGAAGCAGAAGTGTATGCCATGGCTTCGCTTTTCATTGCGCTGATGTTTTGGTTAGGTCTTAAATGGGAGCAGGACATGCATAAACCCCGCGGCGACCGCTGGCTTTTGATGCTTTGCTTAATGATCGGTTTGTCTTTCGGGGTGCACTTTATGGCGCTGCTAACCATCCCCTCCATCGGTTTTCTGTATTTCTTCAAAAATTATAAAACGGTTACCGTACGGAGTTTTATCCTTGCCAACATAATTGTAATAGCAATCTTGCTGTTTATTTTTAAATTACTGCTGCCGTGGACCATGGCATTGTTCGGGAAAGCAGAAATTTTTATGGTTAACAGTCTGGGGTTACCCTTTAATTCCGGAACCATCTTCATGTTTTTGCTTATCATTGGCCTCTTCTATTTCGGACTGCGATATACCCGACAAAAGCAAATGCCACAGGCAAACACCATAATCCTTGGACTTTTATTTATATTGATCGGTTTTTCAACGTGGCTGATGCTACCCATTCGCGCGAACGCCAATGTCGTCATTAACGAAAATAAACCATCGGATGCAGCCGAAGTTCTGGCTTACTACAACCGCGAACAATATGGCGTAAATCCACTCTTCTATGGTCCGCAATTTTCTGATATGTTTGCCGGCCTCGACGCGGATCAACCGTATCTCGACAAAAAGCCTAATTACGAGCGCGATTACTCCACAGGAAAATATGTGGTAACCAACAATTATATCAACGCTGAGCAAAACAGTGACGACAACCACAAAACCTTTCTTCCGCGTATGTGGAGCCCCGATCACGCGGAAAATTACATGAGCTTTACCCGCCCGCTTGAATTTCGAATTAACCCGAATTACAATTATGATGATGAATTGCTTCGCTACGGCATTAATATAAATCAACTATCAGAAGAAGATTACAATGCTGCCATCGCGCAGGTTCGGGGTGAGGTAGAAAAAACGGTTGCGGAATTCCGTCAGGCCTTTGCGCAAAAACAAATAGGGCTTGAAGAATATGTTCAGTTCCTTAAATCCTACGGCGAATACCTCATCGTGGATAAGCCGCGGGACTCGGATAATTTCGGTTTCATGTTCGAATATCAATTCGGTTACATGTACTGGCGCTACCTTATGTGGAATTTTGCAGGAAGACAAAACGATGTTCAGGGTAAGTACGACAGCTTTGACGGCAACTGGATCAGCGGCATCCCGTTTATCGACGAAATCCATGTCGGACCTCAGGAAAATCTACCCGCCGACGCCCGCAACAACAAAGGTCGTAATACGTACTACCTCTTACCTTTTATCATCGGTTTGATCGGTCTGGTTTTTCATGCTAAAAAAGACCTTAAAAGTTTTTACGTGCTGCTGGCGCTCTTTCTGTTCACCGGACTTGCACTTAAAATATACCTTAACGAGCGACCCTTTGAGCCGCGCGAGCGCGATTATGCCCTCGTAGGTTCGTTTTATGTGTTCGCCATCTGGATTGGTATCGGAGTATATGCGATTTATGATTACCTGGGCCGCCTCCTTAATCCGAGAATTGCGCTTCCGGTTGCACTTGGCGCTACATTACTCGCAGCGCCGGTATTAATGGCATCCGAAAACTGGGACGATCACGACCGCTCAGGAAAATATACCGCCATCGCCATGGCAAAGGCATATCTCAATTCCTGCGAGCCTAATGCTATTTTGTTTACAATCGGCGATAACGATACGTTTCCATTATGGTATGCTCAGGAAATTGAAAATATCAGAACCGATATTAAAATCGTCAATACCAGCCTTTTCATGACCGATTGGTATATCGACCAGATGAAAATGAAAACCTATAAATCCGAAGGGTTGCCCATTTCATTTTCGCATAATCAATACGTCGGAGATAAACTTGATTTCGTGGTATACAACCCTAAAACTGAAGCGCGGTTGCCCGTGGCCGACTTCATGAAGTTTATTAAAAGTAACGATCCGAGGTCGATGATGGAATTGCCAAACGGACAAAACATTCATTATTTCCCGTCCAATAAAATCCGGATCCCCGTTGACAGGGAAAATATCATCCGCAATAAAGTAGTGGCTCCGAAGTATTACGATTCTATCGTTCCTTACATTGATATCGACATCAAAAAGAGCGCTCTTTACAAGAACCGATTGATGATGCTTGACGTTATCGTTAACAACAACTGGCAACGACCGATTTATTTTACAGGCGGAAGCTTTACAGATGAAGATTACATCTGGATGAAAGAATATCTGCAACTGGACGGACTTGTATTTAAACTGGTGCCGATAAGAACACCATTGGATAAAGCAGCCGGTCCGCTCGACATGGGTCAGATCGATTCCGAAAAGATGTACAACATTGTCATGAAATGGGATTGGGGTAACGGAGAAAGCCCGGACATCTACCACGATCCCGAAACTCGTAAAAACAGCATTACCTACCGGTCAAATCTCGCCCGTTTGATGGAGCAACTCATCAACGAGAAAAAATACGACAAAGCGGAAAAGGTAATCGAATTGGCAATTTCGAAAATGCCTATTGCGTATTATGGTTACTACACACTGGTAGATCCGTTTGCCGCCGGCTACTATGAGCTGGGGAAAACTGCAAAGGCGCGCGAAATTCTGGATCAACTGGTAATAAAGTATCGGGAAAGTCTCGATTACTTTGGAACCATGGATGTGCGTGATCAGAACGACTATTCCCTTCAAATCATGACGGATCTCGAGCGATTCCGCGCCTTGCTTCAGGTAATGAAGGACGGAGGGGATACAGCTTACTACGAAAAACACCGTGCCTTGTTTAATACCTATAACAAGCGTTTTAAACGATTTGGTCGCGACAACGAATAATACATGCCGCATCTGCGGCATTTTTTTATGAAATTCTACTGGATAAAAACCAATGCGCTGATTCGTGCCCTCTTCAGAAAATACGTCTGGAAGATGCCGCATGATGGCAAGACCGTATACCTCACTTTTGACGATGGCCCTGTGGCAGAATGCACCCCCTGGGTATTGGACCAACTCGCTCAATATAATTACAAGGCTACGTTTTTTTGCATCGGTAATAATATAGAACAACACCCCGGGTTGCTTCAGCGCATTATACGTGAAGGCCATTCCGTAGGAAATCACACCCAGCACCATGTCAACGGCTGGAAAACTCCAACCGATGTGTATTTGTCCGAAGTAAAAAAATGCAATGACGCCTTAAGCGTATTCGGAATTAAAAGCGCCTTATTTCGGCCGCCTTATGGAAAACTTACACGAGTACAGCGAAACAAACTGCTGGGAATGGGATTTCAGATAATCATGTGGGATATCTTAAGTGCCGATTTTGATTCCCGTGTGACGCCGCCAGCATGTACCAATAATGTACTTCGCCATCTTAAACCCGGAAGTATCGTAATATTTCACGATAGTGTAAAAGCATGGCCCAACCTGAAGGTGGCACTTCCGGCAACACTGAAAGCTATAAAAGAAAAAGGCTACCAATCGGCAGCCCTGTAATTATAATTGTTCCTGAACGAGACCTATTATAGTATTCGCATCAAGTTCACCCGACTGCCTCCATACCATCTGTCCATTCTTATAAATCATTAATGTCGGCAAACCTTTGATACGCAATGCTTCGGCCAGCTCTTTATTTTTGTCGACATCGATCTTAATTACTTTCGCCTTATCGCCAAGAGCGGCGGCAACATCCCGAATCACCGGGTGCATAGCTACCGACTGATCATTCCAGTCGGTATAAAAATCAATAAGCACAGGTACAGGGGCATTAATTAACTCGCCGAATTTTGACATTTGTTAGAATTTTTAGTCCTGATTTTCTGTTTTTTTACAGCAATGGATTACAAATGTAACATTTTTGACTAATTACGCAGTATTTACGCGTTTTTTTAGTTCGAGTACCGTTATCTCAGGCCAGATTCCGACACGCCCCGGATAGGCATGATAGCCAAGTCCGCGGTTCACATAGATGTATTTGCCGGCCTCTTCATATAATCCCGCCCATTGTTTATAAACATACTGCACCGGACTCCACTTCAGCCAACCGGGGATCTCTATTCCAAACTGCATCCCGTGCGTATGCCCGGATAAAGTAAGATGGATGTGGCGCGAATCATTTTTCACCTCCATCTCCCAATGCGAAGGATCGTGCGTCATCAGAATCTTAAAATCAGACACGTCAACTCCTCGTATAGCTTTATTTAAATCACCGGCTTTTTTAAAATTATGTCCCCAGTTTTCTACCCCCATTACAGTAATCCGCGAATTACCCCTTTTAATAAAGTGATGCTCATTCAATAATAGACGGAATCCAATCTGGTTGTGCAGATTTTTAATGGCTGAAAAATTCTCTGCTTTATCCTCAGGTCGATCCCAATGCAGGTATTCACCATAATCGTGATTTCCTAAAACCGAAAACATGCCGTACTGAGGCTGTTTAAGATTCTGCAAAACGGAAAGCCAAGGTTTCATTTCTGTGGCTTTCGCATTTACAATATCGCCCGTAAATAAAACAAGATCCGAATTGGTCTCATTAATAAGATCTACAGCATAGCGCATTTTATCGGCATTATCCCAACTGCCCAGATGCAGATCTGAAAATTGTGTAATCGTAAAACCGTCGAACGCTTCGGGCAAATCGTCAAAAAATAGTTGTTTGCGAATTACTCTAAAATTGTAGCGTCCGATAAAAATGCCGTGTAACAGTCCAAAAAAAGGCACTGCGGCAATTCCGAGCGCAATCGTGCTTATAAATTTGCGCCGTCCGGGCAATGGCGCAGGCATAATGCCTTGTCGCGTCACGGACTGATAACCCGCCGTTAGAATACGAATGACGTCCTCAAGGAGTAGAATCAGCGAGATAAAAAATTTCGGAATAAGCAGAATCAGGATAAAGGCTGCGGCAACAAGAGACATCCGACTCTGCCCCACGCTACGGTCAAAATTCATGATCGCAAAAACAGCATATGCAATCATCGCCACACTTACTATTTCCACTCCGATCGCAATCCATTTCGAACGAAAAGCCGTACGGAACGCCTGAAATGCGTAGATTTCAATAACGATCAGAATAAAAAGAATTATGAAAAGGCGGTACATTCTAAAAATTTCTGCAAAGGAAATGAAGAAGTTTGCGGCGCGGTGTGAAATTCAATAAAAATTAACGATGGTTTGCCGCCCTCCAATAATATCCGAAACGCAGAAGCGTCGGCAGACACGTTTTTCGCTACTTTTACGTCTTCAATTTTTCAGCATGTCATCACAAAAAAGATTGTTTTTACTGGATGCTTACGCTTTGATTTTCAGGGGTTACTACGCATTTATTAAAAACCCGCGGATCAATTCAAAAGGACTCGACACTTCGGCGATTCTCGGTTTTATGAACTCGCTGCTAGACGTAATCAAGCGCGAAAAGCCGGATCATCTTGCCGTGGCTTTTGATAAGGAAGGAAGTACCGTGCGAACAGAAATGTTTACCGAATACAAAGCCAACCGCAGCGAGACGCCCGAAGCAATTACACTGGCCATCCCATATATTCATCGCATTCTCGAAGCCATGCATATTCCGATAATCGAACTGGCCGGATGCGAAGCCGACGATCTGATCGGAACCATTGCAAAACAGGCAGAAAAACAGGGTTATCAGGTATTTATGGTCACCCCTGATAAGGATTTTGCGCAGTTGGTTTCTGAAAACATCCTCATGTACCGTCCGGCTCGGATGGGTAATGGCATTGAAATCTGGGGTGTTCCGGAAGTGCAGGAACGGTTTGGCGTTGAGCGCCCCGAACAAGTGATTGATTTTCTCGGGATGATGGGCGATGCGGTAGATAATATTCCTGGTCTTCCGGGCGTAGGCGAAGTCACCGCCAAGAAGTTGTTGAAAGAGTTCGGATCGATGGAAAACCTTCTGGAAAACACGCATTTGCTGAAAGGCAAAATGAAAGAGACCATTGAGGCCAATAAGGATAAAGGCATCATGTCTAAGAAACTCGCAACAATTTTGTGCGATTGCGATGTGGTTTTCGACGAACATAATTACGAGCTTTCGAAACCCGATACAGAGAAAGTCACCGCCTTATTCGAAGAATTGGAATTCCGGCGAATGGCCGAACAATTCAATACCCTGTTCTACAACCGCGGCGATTTCCAATCGGTACAAACTACCACAGAATTACACCCCACGGAAACTATTGTTCGCGGCACCACGCAGTGGGATTTATTTTCCGACGGCGAGCAGGAAGTAATCAGTACGGGGAATTACGCTACACTTGCCACAACCGAACATCTTTATCAAACCGTTAGTGGTTCACTCGGAATGAAATTGCTGCTCGAAAATTTGCTCAAGCAGCGCGTCGTGAGTTTCGACACAGAAACTACCGGCATAGATCCGCTGACAGCCGAACTCGTCGGACTATCCTTCTCCTGGCACAAGGGTCAGGGCTACTACGTACCCATTCCGCACGATCCGGCAGAAGCACAGGCCGTTGCAGTTTTTTTCAAACCTTTTTTTGAATCTGAAATCGAAAAAACCGGTCAGAATCTAAAATACGATCTCAAAATTCTCAGTAAATACGGAATTTCCGTGCGCGGTCCGCTGTTCGATACCATGCTGGCGCACTACCTGATCAATCCCGATATGCGGCATAACATGGATGTTTTGTCGGAAACCTACCTTAAATATTCACCGCTGCCCATTGAAAGCCTGATTGGCAAAAAAGGGAAAGGACAAAAAAGCATGCGGGAAGTGCCGGTGGACGAGGTCCGCGAATATGCCGTAGAGGACGCGGATGTGACCCTTCAGCTCCGCGAGCATTTTGCACCGGTATTGGATCAGACCGGAACCCGCGAACTTTTTGATACGATCGAAATTCCGCTGGTACAGGTTCTAGCAGACATGGAGATGGAAGGTGTAAACCTCGATGCTGGTTTCCTCCGGGAAATGTCGGTCGAAATGACTCAGGAAATAGCGGTACTGGAAAATAAAATTTACGAAGCAGCCGGAGAGCGTTTCAATTTAGGATCGCCCAAGCAACTTGGCGAAATTTTATTTGACAAGCTCAAAATAGGAGGTGCAAAACAGAAGAAAACAAAAACCGGACAGTACGCCACCGGAGAGGAAATTCTATCAGAATTAGCACGAACGAGTCCGTTTGTGACCGACATTCTGGAGTGGCGACAACTGGTGAAGCTACAAAGCACTTATGTCGATGCACTCCCGTTGCAGATTTGCAGAAGTACCGGCAGAGTGCACACCGAATACATGCAGGCCGTAGCTGCCACAGGTCGTTTGAGTTCCAACAATCCGAATTTGCAAAACATCCCGATTCGAACCGAACGCGGCAGGCAAATCCGAAGGGCTTTCATCCCGCGCAATGAGGACTATATGCTTCTTTCTGCAGATTATTCGCAGATTGAACTTCGCATCATCGCTGCATTAAGTGGCGAAACGCACATGATCGAAGCCTTTCGCAGCGGTGAAGACATTCATAGGTCTACAGCCGCACGCGTTTTTAATGTACCGCTTGATGACGTGACCCGCGACATGCGCAGTCAGGCAAAAACAGTAAATTTCGGTATCATCTATGGGGTTTCAGCGTTCGGACTAAGCAATCAGACTAATTTGAGTCGTACCGAATCCAAAGAACTCATTGAAGCGTATTACGCAACATACCCGCAGCTTAAAGCGTACATGAACGATCAGATTGAGTTTGCGCGGCAGAATGGCTTTGCGCAGACCATAACCGGCAGACGTCGTTATCTCAAAGACATCAACTCACACAATCCGGTGGTACGTGGAGCCGCAGAGCGAAACGCCGTCAATGCGCCCATTCAGGGAAGCGCGGCCGACATTATTAAGAAAGCCATGATACGGATTCACGCGCGGTTAAAAGATGCCGGCCTTCGCACCAAAATGCTGCTTCAGGTACATGACGAACTTGTCTTTGATGTATACCGTCCGGAACTGGAGGAAGCTCAGCAATTAATCCGGCACGAAATGGAAAATGCCTTTGCGCTGGACGTTCCGCTTGAAGTAGAAATTGGCGTGGGGAACAACTGGCTGGATGCACATTAAATATTAAGTAACTTCAATCTTTAATTAGTAAAACTTACAACCATGAAAAAATTTTTACAAGTACTACTTCTTGCGGCCGTCAGCCAGGGATTCGCACAGGATCAGGCCGCGATGGAAAAAGCCTGGGCTGAATACATGGCTCCGGGCAAAATTCACGCACTTTTAGCAAGCGAGACCGGAACCTGGGACGAAGAAATGACCATGTGGATGATGCCCGGTGCGGCACCGGAAAAGTATACGATGACCTGCGAAATTTCAATGATCATGGGTGGTCGCTACCAGCAAGGCATTCACAGGGGAACCATGATGGGAATGCCGTTCGAGGGCATCAGCACGGTGGGATACAACAATGCCTCAAAAAAATTCGAATCTACCTGGATCGACAACATGGGCACGGGATTTATGTTTATGCGCGGCAACTATGACGTAAAAACACATCAAATCACCTTTAACGGCGACATGATGGATCCGATGACCAAAACGGCGAAAAAATTCCGCGAAGTGTATACGATGATTGACAACGACACGCGTAAAATGGAAATGTACGATACCGATGCCAGCGGTAAAGAGTACAAATCGATGGAAATTTTGATGAAGCGACGCAAGTAGTTGCGAGGCAGGACATACAGGGCTTCGGCCCTGTTTTTTTTTGTCCAACGATTTCGTTGAGAATAGAGAAATACGCCCGCTGAAAATTTTCTAATTTGTTACCACTGTGAGTGTTTGCATTTACAAGAATTATGTTTACTTTTGCAGCCCCTATATTGGGGACGGAATGTTTAATTAAAATTAATTATTGTGAACACTTTAAGCTACAAGACTATTTCAGCCAACAAGGCCACTGTCACGAAAGAGTGGGTTGTTGTTGATGCTGAAGGCCATAATTTGGGTCGTCTTGCTTCGAAAGTAGCGATGCTGCTCCGCGGTAAGTACAAGCCAAGTTATACGCCACACGTCGATTGCGGCGATAACGTAATTGTTATCAATGCAGAAAAAATCAACCTGACCGGCAACAAGCTGGATGACAAGACGTACATCCGCCACACAGGTTATCCGGGAGGACAGCGCATCCTTACTGCAAAGGTAGTTCAGGCGAAAAATCCTGCTGCTTTAGTAGAAAAAGCTGTGAAAGGCATGCTGCCGAAAAACAAACTCGGCGCTCAGCTTTTCAGAAATTTAAGCGTAACCGTTGGTGCAGAGCACAAGCACGATGCGCAGAAGCCGAAAACCATTAACCTTAACGAACTGAAGTAATGGCTACAATCCACAAAATCGGAAGAAGAAAAACCGCTGTTGCACGTGTTTACGTTACAGAAGGTACCGGTAAAATTACAGTGAACAAGAGAGATTTCGAAGTGTATTTCCCAACAGAAACTCTTCGTTACAAAGTGTTGCAGCCACTGTCTATGACGCAGAACGTTGAAAACTTCGACGTTAAGGTAAATGTACAGGGCGGCGGAACTACAGGGCAAGCTGAAGCAGTTCGCATGGCACTGGCGCGCGTAATGTGTGAAGTTGGTGAAGAAAACCGCGGCATCCTTAAGCCGGAAGGTCTTCTTACCAGAGATCCACGCATGGTAGAGCGCAAGAAATTCGGACAGAAGAAAGCGCGTAAGAGATTCCAGTTCTCTAAACGTTAATCCGAACCTTTTAAAAAAATTATTATCAGTTATTGTTGCAATTAGTTTAGCATCTAAATGGCCGGGACCATTTCCAAAAAGAAAGCTACCCGGACATTGCTAACCAACAGAACGTAAACTAAATTAAAAATGGCACAAAAAGTAGACGTAAAAGAATTGCTGGAAGCCGGTGTTCACTTCGGACACATGACGCGCAAGTGGGACCCGAATATGGCTCCTTACATTTACATGGAGCGCAACGGAATCCACATCATCAACCTATACAAAACGGCGGCAAAAATCGAAGAAGCTAACGAAGCACTGAAGAAAATCGCTGCTTCCGGACGTAAAATCCTCTTCGTTGCTACCAAAAAACAAGCGAAAGACATCGTAGCTGAGAAAGCTGCAGCATGCAACATGCCGTACATCACCGAAAGATGGCCGGGCGGAATGCTGACCAACTTTGTTACCATCCGTAAAGCTGTTAAGAAAATGGCTTCTATCGATAAAATGAAGAAGGACGGTACTTTCAACACACTTTCCAAGAAGGAAAAACTTCAAATCGACCGTCTTCGCTCGAAGCTTGAGAAAAACCTCGGCTCTATCGCAGACATGTCACGCCTCCCTGCGGCTTTGTTCATCGTTGACATCAAAGCAGAACACATCGCGGTAAAAGAAGCTCAGAAATTAAACATTCCGGTTTTCGCCATGGTGGATACTAACTCCGACCCTCGTGAGGTGGATTACGTAATCCCGGCAAATGACGATGCTTCTAAATCCATCGAAAAAATCCTGTCTTTGGTTACTTCCGCAGTAGTGGAAGGACTCAACAACCGCAATTCAGACAGTGCCGAAGAAATGCTGCCTGAAGCTGAAGTGGTAGAAAATACAGCCGCCGAAACTGCTCCTGAAGCAGAAGCGGTAGCTACTCCTGAGGCAAAAACGGAGGAGTAAACTTTTTTATAAAGCAAATTCCAAATTCCACTCAGGGCTCCGGCTTTTGCGGATTTGGAATTTGCCTTTTTCATTTTTTGGTACTAATCCTTTAAATCAACAACATTTATGGCAACAATTACTGCTGCAGACGTAAATAAACTCAGAACCATGACCGGTGCAGGGATGATGGACTGCAAAAAAGCACTCGTTGAAGCGGATGGCGACTTCGAACTTGCTATCGAAAACCTGCGCAAAAAAGGTCAGAAAGTAGCTGCAAACCGCTCCGATCGCGAATCGACTGAAGGTGCAGCTATCGCTGTAGTCAATGCAGACAAAACACAAGGCGTAGCCATCACCCTAAACTGCGAAACCGACTTCGTTGGCAAAAACGAAGGTTTTGTAAAACTGGCTCACGATCTGGCTAACCTTGCACTGAACTACGATTCTAAAGAAGATTTCCTTGCTGCCGACTTTAACGGAATTTCTGTTTCAGAAAAACTAATCGAGCAAACAGGTGTTATCGGTGAGAAAATCGAAATCGGTTCTTTCGAGAAACTCAACGGCGCATTCATTGGATCTTACATCCACGCGGGTAACAAAATCGCTACTTTGGTGGCCCTTTCTGCCAACGTAAACGGCGCTGAAGAAGCTGCCCGCAACGTAGCCATGCAAGCTGCTGCCATGTCGCCAATCGCCCTTGACGAGGCCGGCGTTGACGCGGATACCATCGCAAAAGAAATCGAAATCGCAAAAGACCTGCTTCGTCAGGAAGGTAAGCCGGAAGCTATGCTCGAAAACATCGCAAAAGGAAAACTGCAGCGTTTCTTTAAAGATAATACGCTGGTAAACCAGGACTACATCAAAGATTCATCGATGAGCGTTTCTGCTTATGTGAAATCAGTAGATGCAAACCTGACAGTTACCGGATTCAAGCGCGTGGCATTGGGTTAACCCTCCCGCGTTACCATAGTAAAACCCGTTTCGTAAGAGGCGGGTTTTTTTATGGCACCCCGCCGCCAAACGGCGGCGGCCGGGCTATCCGCTAAATTCCCGCAAGCGGGAATACCACTCCTATCCCTGGTGCAACACACGAAGCTTCAACAAAATATAAAGTTACACTCCGTTTCGCTCCGGTAATTTCAATTGCATACATTTGCCCGTGCTTAAAACCAAAAAAGACTTAGTATTTCTTGTGCTTGCCGGCATTTTTATTACCAATGCCGTAACCGCAGAACTCATCGGCGGCAAATTAATAGACCTCGGTCCGTACGTAATGTCAGTAGGAATTTTGCCCTGGCCCATCGTTTTCTTAACCACCGACCTCATCAACGAATATTTCGGAAAAGAAGGAGTCAGACGGCTGTCGCTCATCACAGCCGGACTTATCGCCTATTCATTTGTTCTGCTGTATATGGCCATGAAGATTCCGGCATCAAGACAAATTGCTTCCGTGTCAGACGACCAGTTCACCGCCGTCTTTGGTCAGAGCATGTGGATTATCGTCGGAAGTATTGCAGCCTTTCTGACATCACAGCTCATTGATGCTACCATTTTCCAGTTCTTTAAAAATCGGACGGGCAACAAAATGATCTGGCTGCGAAGCACCGGCTCTACCGTAATTTCACAATTTTTCGACTCCTTTATCGTGCTCGGCATCGCATTTTACCTAACCGGAAAAATGACATTCGAGCAATACATCACCTCCGGATTTACCGGTTACTTTGTAAAACTGATTATTGCTATCTTGCTCACTCCTTTAATTTACGCCGGTCACGGCATCATTAAAAAATATCTGGCAAAATGAGCGAGCCTGTACGCTGCGCATGGTGCGGAAACGATCCGCTCTACCAGCAGTACCACGATACCGAATGGGGAAGACCCGTGCGCGACGATCAGACCCTGTTTGAATTCCTGATTCTTGAAACCTTTCAGGCAGGGCTAAGCTGGATTACCATTCTGCGCAAACGCGAAAATTTTCGACAGGCTTTCGATTTCTTCGACGTACAAAAAGTTGCTGCTTACACGCCAGACAAATTAAACGAATTGCTTCTTGATCCGGCAATTATCCGAAACCGTCTAAAGATCCAGGCCGCGGTTACCAACGCTCAGGCTTTTATCCGCGTGCAGGAAGAGCATGGCAGCTTTTCAAACTACATCTGGTCGTTTACCGGAGGCCACCCTATCGACAATCTTCCGGCCACCCTGACAGATGTACCGGCAACTACGCCCCTGTCTGACCGGATTAGCAAGGATTTAAAAAAACGCGGATTTAAATTTGTGGGTTCTACGGTAGTATATGCCCACATGCAGGCCACCGGCATGGTCAATGACCATATAGCGGCTTGCTGGACGCGCCACTAACTCAACGTCCCGTTCTCAAATATTGTAAAAACAGTTCTCTCGGGATCTCACGCGCGCCCAAACTGGCCAGATGATGATTGTGGAGCTGGCAATCCAGCAGCGCATAATTCTGCGATTCCAGCCATTTCACCAACGCTATAAACGCCATCTTGCTGGCATTGGACATCAAACTGAACATACTTTCACCGCAAAATATATGTCCGAGATCAACTCCGTAAAGTCCACCCACCAGGATGCCCTCATGCCACACCTCTACAGATCGCGCAAATCCGCGAAAGTGTAAGTCCACATAGGCATCCCGCATTTGTGGAGTAATCCACGTGCCGTTCTGATCCGGGCGGAATACACCGCGGCAAAGATCAATTACCTGTTCGAAAGCGGTATTAAAACTAACGGTGAAAATACCCCTGTTGATAATGTTTCGCATGCTCTTCGAAGGTTTAAACTCCGAAGGAAATACAACCATACGACGTGGCGGAGACCACCACAAGATAGGCTCGTCTTCAGAAAACCACGGAAAAATGCCGTTGCGGTACGCCAACATGAGTCGGTCGGGCGAAAGGTCGCCTCCCATTGCCAGTAAACCCGTTTTTCCGGCATTTTCCGCCGGTGGAAAATATAACTCGTGGTTGACGAAATACATGATAAAAAACCCGGATAAACCGGGCTGTAATTAAAAAGGCAAATCGTTGGGGTCGTCCTCCATAAAACTTTGAGGAGCCGGTTCAAAAGGTGGCGGCGGCATATCTGCCGGCGCTGCGGTTTGTAATTTTTCAATGCGCCATCCCTGGATGGCATTAAAGTACTTCGCTTCTCCCTGAGGATTGATCCACTCACGACCGCGGATATTGATGGAAACCTTCACCGGTTCGCCCACGCGATAGTTGTTCAGCAAGTCGCATTTATCCTGTGTAAACTCAATCAGAATATGTTGCGGATATTGTTCATCGGTTGTAACCACCAGTTCTCTCTTACGAAAGGTTGCACTAACCTGTTGCTCGGGATTAATGACCTTAATTTTACCTGAAACTTCCATAAACTACTTTTTTTGTTGATTGGCTAATAATACTTTCCATGCAGAGGCTATGTCGTCCCGATCAAGGTATTCTTTCGCTTTGCGATGAACTTTTTCAAGATCGTCACTGCTTAAAACAGCTTTAACGGCGATATTGTCTTTTACAAATGTATCGATTTCCCCGCGAGTGGGCAATGCTTCAATATTGCCTAATTTTCCTAAATCGTTGCCGTCGAAATAGCCGCTGGAACGAATTTCCGCGGGAATGCTGTCGACCCCGATACCCAGCGTTACCAATGGTTTCGGCACTTCGAAGAGTCCGGCATTGGCACGTGAATACCAGTTTCCGCCAAGGCGCGAAACGAGGTCGATCTTATGCTGGTCAATGGCGCCACTTTCGTCTAAAATGCCGGGATCGAGATGAATCATCAACACTTCGCAAATCACGAGGTTTCCTGCACCCCCCTGATCTCCCAGCGCAATAATTTCATTGACCCTGCATTCAAACTGAACCGGTGACTCTGCCACGCGGTAGGGTTTAACGCGATGTGAAGGCGCCATCGTCAGGCCACTTTTCTCGAACTCGTTTACACCTTCCGGATATTCGGTGCTGGAAAGCGACGCTTGTTGCACCAGTGAATAATTTACAATATTGATTACTACTTCACGAGTTTGCTCGCAGTTAACCAACGTGTGCTTGACCGTGTTATCACGAACGCGCCGCGCCGGAGAGAAAATCAGTATCGGAGGATTAGAACTAAAAACATTGAAAAAACTAAAGGGCGATAAATTAGGCCTTCCCTTAGCATCGATGGTACTTGCAAACGCAATCGGGCGCGGCGCTACCGCACCCTGCAAAATGGCCTGCAATTTTACCGGTGCAAGAGCTTTAGGATCAAGTGACGTCATAATAGTGCTTTGTGCAAAAATAAGCGGTTAGGCGACTTCCCCGATAAAAATTATCTTTCACGTGTTCCCGACGGCGCGACCTTGCAATGAAACGTCAAACCGAATGTTTATCTTTACCCGAAATGACGTGAATGGACTTCTCTTCGAACCGAAATCGCACCCGCTGGATCATCATTGTTGCTTCATTTGTCATTGTAAGCATAATTCTCTGGAACACCTACAGCTTCTTCCGCTACTTCAAGGATGAAGAACGCGTCAAGGTCGAGCAGTGGGTTGAAGCTCAGAATGCCATCAACAATGCAGACATTAACGCCGATTTGAGCCTCCCCTTTAGCATCATCAGCCACAATTCCACCATCCCGATCATTTGGACCAACGAGCGCGACAGCATCATCAACATCAACAACATCGACGAACGAGTGAAATCCGATGTGTTGTTGGCCCGAGATGAAATTAAAAAGCTGCGAAAGGAAAATGAACCGCTGCGCATTGAGTACAGTCCGGGCCGTTTTCATTATTTATACTACGGAAATTCCTCGCTGCTCAATAAGTTAAAGTACTATCCTATTGCGCTGGGGTTAATCATTCTCTTGTTTGCTACCGTGGTCTACAATTTTTACAAGAGTACCAAACTGGCTACGCAAAACAAACTTTGGGCGGGAATGGCCAAAGAAACAGCGCACCAGATCGGGACGCCGCTGTCGTCCTTAATCGGGTGGCTCGAGATTATGAAAGCAGACCAAATCGACCCCGACATGGTAAACGAAATTGAGAAAGATGTACTGCGGCTGCAAACAATTGCCGACCGTTTTTCAAAAATTGGTTCAGAACCGATTCTGGAGGTACGGGATATTGTTGCGGAAACCCGTGAGACATTCGATTATCTGAAAAGCCGGATTTCGCCCAATATCGAATTTAAATTCAGCGCGCCCTCCGGAAAACTTCCTGTAGCCATCAATCCGGCATTGCATTCATGGACTATCGAAAATTTATTGAAAAATGCGGTCGACGCAATGAAAGGCCGCGGAAAAGTGTGGGTTTCCATTGAAGAAGATGCGCGTTTAATCAGAATTCATATCCGCGATACAGGCAAGGGAATTCCGCGAAATCGGTTCAGGCAGGTGTTTGAACCCGGTTTTACCACGAAAAAGCGCGGATGGGGATTGGGATTATCACTTACCAAACGAATCGTGGAAGATTACCACAAAGGGAAGATAAAAGTACTGCAATCGGAAGTCGGTAAAGGTACTACCATGCAAATTTGTTTTCGCAAAAACACCCACAGCGAAGCGTAAAAAAAGCTGCAAATTGCAGCTTAAATTTGATTTCGGATGGCGTTTGCCGTTTGTTGAAATTCATCGGCACTTAGCAAGACTTTTTTGGTAAAACGCATTTCGTCCATGTCATTTAAAGGGATGAGATGCACGTGGACATGCGGCACTTCGAGTCCGATTACTGCCATGCCTACCCGTTTGCACGGAATTGCTTTTTCAAGTGCGACCGCCACTTTGCGCGAAAAGGCGAGCAAATCCAGATAAAGGGTTTCTTCCATCTCAAAAATCTTGTCGATTTCCTGTTTGGGAATACAGAGCGTATGCCCTTTCGCATTGGGATTAATGTCTAAAAATGCCAGAAACCGATCGTCTTCAGCCACTTTGTAGGCTGGTATTTCGCCATTAACGATTTTTGTAAAGAGGGATGCCATCAGTCGCGTGAGATTTCGAGAATTTCAAATGTCAGTTTCCCGTTAGGAACTGTTATTTCTGCCGTTTCACCTACCGATTTACCAAGTAGTCCGCGGCCGATTGGCGATGTTACAGAAATTTTACCGGCTTTTAAATTCGCTTCGCTTTCAGCCACGAGCGTATAAATCATTTCCTGATTATTGGCAGCATTTCTGATTTTTACTCTTGATAGCACCAACACTTTAGAAACGTCCAGTTGGGACTCATCGATGAGGCGCGCGTTGGCGTGCACTTCTTCCAGTTTGGCAATTTTCATTTCAAGCAGACCTTGTGCTTCCTTGGCTGCATCGTATTCTGCATTTTCGGAAAGATCACCTTTGTCGCGAGCTTCCGCAATGGCCTGTGACGCGCGGGGACGCTCAATGTTTTTTAAATACTCTAATTCTTCGCGAAGTTTTTTCAATCCTTCGGCGGTATAATACGAAACTGTACTCATATCAATTAATTTTCTTAAGCAATCATTTTCATTATCATCGTCCGGTGTGCTTCGGTCTATAAAATAGAAAAAATCCCATCCGGGATTTCCTGTCACTAAGATAATAAATGCAATTGTTTGCGTTTGTCTCTTAGCCAAAGGTAAATAAATTATTTTTGTCTTGAAAAATTTTAAAATGAAAAGATTCCTGCTACTTCTGCTGTGCGGCCTGCTGTTTTCCGCGTGCGAAAACGACAACTTCAACAACCGGAATCCGTATATTCCATCGGTTGGTTTTTCGCGTTCGTTTGATTTAAATCTGCCGTTGTACAGCCAGTTACAGTTTCCGGGCAATTCCTATTATTATGGCGGCCCTGATGCAGGTGTACTGGGGATCATTATTTTTAATACCGGTAGTGGTTACCGGGCTTACGACGGTGCCTGCCCTAATCAGGAGCTTTCTGCCTGTTCGCAATTGGCGGTAAGCGGCGGGGTGGCCACCTGCCCGTGCGACGATGCGCAATACAATCTTTTTACCGGATTAGCACCCGGAATGGAATTTCCTTTAAAGCAATATCGGGTGACGGTCAGCGGGTCAGTGATTACAGTTTTTAATTAAAAAAAGACGCCCAGAAAAGGGCGTCTTCATCTTTTCTAAAACTTAACCGTTGCACCGGCTAAAAAATTGATTCCCGCCTGCGGATAATAGTACGGAAATACGTCCCACATATAGCCATTCGACACATATTCGCGGTCCAGGAAATTATTGACGAGTCCGCTTAGAATGATTTCATCAAAAATTTTCTTCGATTTAATGACATATACCACATTGAAATCGTTGACCAGGTAATCGGGTAATTCTGCCGTGGGTGATTCGATGTTATTCATAAATTGTCGCCCAACGTACTTGGAAAGCACGACTAGTTTCAAGTTCGCGAGAGGCGCATACGACAGTAAGTTTCCGGCAATGAAATTCGGTGAGTAAGCAATGTCTGTCGTTCCGAAATTTTGCCCGTTAAAGTTAAGATCGATGTTTTTATTGGCGCTGACGGTGAAATTCGGTCGCCATTCCACTTTAGGAGTAACCTGAACTGTCGCATCAAACTCAAATCCGAGGCGGTAGCTGCGTTCACTATTGCTCCGGATGGGATTACCGACATCGTTAAGTGCGCCCGTAAGAATTAACTGGTCTTGGTATGCCATGTAGTACAGGTTGGCATTCCACGAAATTTTTGCTTTTTGATAGCGCCAGCCCAATTCCACATCGTGCAGGCGTTCCGGACGGGTGGTGCCGCTTTCGTAATCTACACGGTTCGGTTCGCGATTGGCCACTGCATAGGACGCATACAACTGATTACCCCGCGCAAACGAATACGTCAGACCTCCCTTGGGATTGAAAAAATGGAAAATGTCTGCCACCGGCTCAGGCTGCACACCATCCGCGCGATAGCTTACCCGACGGTATTGCAAATCGCCGAATAATGACAATTTCGATGTTAACTCGTAGGTAACTTTACCAAAGATATTTCCATCAGTTTTATGCCCTGTATCGAAATAGTATTGTTGCCCGGGGTCGGACTGCGAAGCAAAACGCGCCCACTCCACAGTGCCGAAATGAGCTCCGTGATACTTGTTCCAGCCGCCGCCTAAAACAACGTCAAAGCGGTTGTCCCGGTAATTTGCGGAGAAAGTAAATCCGTAAAAATCATTGTCCAACCACTTCCGCCGAACTAAATCAGTAGTTTCCTGGCCGGCAACGGGAGCCAGACCGTATTCCGCAAAATCAGCATCTTCTCTGAAGTTTTCGAAAAAACCGATACCACGGGTGTAATGCAACGCCACATTCGTGCTCCAGTTTTCGCCGTATTTCTGATTCCAGTGAAGTTGATAATGATCCTGCTGGTAATTGTCCACCTCGTTGTCGTAAAAGCGTACATTTCCCGCTTCGTCCGTGTATAAACCGGCAGAATTAAACGTCCGGTTACCGTTCATGGTTTCCGGGTCAATTCCGTTCCATGCCTGGTAGGTAATCTCCCGTCCTCCGAATACCAATCCTTTAATTAGGGTGTTGCCTTCATTATACGTTCCCTGCAGAAAATAACCCTTCAGGTCAGATGAAGCCCGATCGATATAACCGTCCGACTTAATTACGGACAAACGTCCGGCAAACTCAAAGTTTCCGTTCATTAATCCCGTCGAAAATTTTGCCGTGTGCTTTCGCGAATTAAAACTTCCGAAAGAATTGGCGATTTCAGCCGAAGCTTCCCGTGAAAAGGCATCCGTAAGCAAATTTAAACTTGCTCCGAAAGCACCGCTTCCATTAGTGCTCGTTCCAACGCCGCGCTGCAATTGCAAACTTTCTACCGAGGATGCAAAATCCGGCAAATTCACCCAGAACGTGCCGTGTGATTCCGAATCGTTAAAGGGCACCCCGTTGATGGTAATGTTAACCCGCGTCGCATCCGAACCCCGCACGCGGATTCCGGTATAACCGATTCCCGCTCCTGCATCGGAGGTTGTAACTACGCTGGGTAAATAATTCAGCAAAATTGGAATATCCTGACCGAGATTCCGTGGAGCGATTTCCTCTTTTGAAACATTCGTGAAAGTAACCGGCGTTTTTCCGGTTGCCCGAACGGCGGAAATAATTACTTCATCGAGGGATTGCGGCGCCTTAACGGTGTCGCGCTCTACAGTCTGCGCAGAGGCAGTTCCGACAAGCAGTAGAAATCCTGCGATGGGCACGAGGTCCCGTGCGCTTTGAAACAATTGTTTTTTCATTCGTAAAAATATTACGAATAAAAGGGGCAATTATTCTGATTAATGATTTATGCGTATTGGCCAACGCATCTCTGGCTTCGAGCAAAAGTTTCCGGATAACTTTTGCCCGGCACATCCCTTAGCAGCATTACCTGCCCAGGTTCAGTGGGTATAATCTCAGCCCGTTGTATTAAGGCACCCCTTTGAGACGGCGCGAAGTTAAAGATTTATTAATATCCGCGACGCAAAAAGTGCGTAAAACAAGTCGTAAAAAAAATTTAAAGATTTCGGTTCTTTCGCAACGACTTTATATCGGACATCCGCTTCTTTTCCTTTAATCGCTTTTCTACCGCTGATTTGGGAATGCGGGTAGCACGACGAACCTTAGCGGGCACAAGGGCTTTCTCCAACAACTGAAAAAATCGCTTTGTTACAATTTCCTTGTTACGGAGCTGACTCCGATCTTCATCACATTGCATCGAAAGCACGCCCTGAACATTGATTCTCCCTCCAAGTTTTCCTCTAATCGTTGATTTCTCCTCTTTGGACAAACCGGATGAATGCAAAAGGTCCAATTCAAGGATTACTTTGGAGGCAACCTTGTTTACATGCTGACCTCCCGCCCCGCCGCTTCGGACGGCACGGAAACGCAGTTCTGCCATTAGCCGCTCTTTATCCATTTTCCTGATGGGGTGATTTGAGCAAATCATTCACGGTTTTCACCGGATTAAAGGTAATTAAAGGTACTTCCACAAAAACGGAAATCCAGCCCGCCATTGCACCGTTCCAGAGTCCGGGTAATTCGTAGGCTTTGAGTGGCTTGCCCTGCTGGGTTTTTTCGACGATAAATCCGCTGTCGGGATCGGTGAATGAATCCAGATTAAATTTTTCGCCCCGGTAGTTCTTGATGGAACACACAATGTCTACAGGATTGAAGTGCGTGGATTTCTGAAAAATCGCGATTTGTGCAGGATTGTTCAAATCGACTTGCGAGGATTCTACAATTTGCAACCGCGGTATGCCTCGCTTGTCGCGAACCCAAAATGGACCGCCTCCGGGTTCCCCTTCGTTTTTAACCATACCACACACGCGAATCGGCCGGTCTAACGCGGCACGCAAAAACTCTGCCTTGTGTGTGCGGGTGTATTTATAAAAATCTTCCGGAATTTCCAGTTGAAGTTCCCGACGGACAAATTCCGAAATTTCCGACAATTCGTCTTCCGGTAAATCCTGTTGCTCCAGAAGTTGCAGGTACTTAAAAACCTGTTTGCGAAGTGAAAGCAAAAGGTAACCCAGTGCTTTTTTATAGCGCGCAATCTCCTCCTTATGATTCTGAAGCACGTTGTCGATGTTTTTAATAAACACGATGTCTGCATCACGCGCCCCGAGATTCCGCAACAGTGCGCCATGTCCACCCGGGCGAAAAAGCAATGTACCCGCTTCTGTCCTGAATGGTTTGTTATCGAGGTCTACCGCAATCGTATCGGTGGCTTTACCCTGATAGCTATAAGTCACAGTCAAAGTAGTATTAGTCTGTGTTTCTACAGCATCCCGCACGCGGCCAATCGCTTCATCGAACATTGCCTCATGATCTTCGGATATTGTCAAATGCAATCGGGCGGTTTGCTCACTGTTAGCGTAGACCGCAGCCTCGCGCAAATGCTCTTCCACAGGAGTTGCGACATGACCATTGTAGGTATGGAAAGGCAGCACTCCCTTTGGCCGATTGCCAAAATTAAACGTACGCTCGTCGAGCATTAATTGGATGAAATGGTATACTTTACTTCCCCTATCCCATTGGTCAAAGTCGGGATGACGCTCTCTCAGCGTGCTCCAGAGTTTTGGATAAAAAGGAAATTTCTCAAGTCCTGCTAAGAAAATCCGCAACTCCGATGCGTTGGTGCGATTGATATACGCATTAATCGATTCGTTCCGAACATCGAAATTATTGATAAACTCGCTTAAGAATTTAAACATTCTGCTCGCGGCGCCTGATGCAGGAACAAATTTTTCAATAGTTAGACCGGATGCTGCTTGGGAAAAATTCCCGGCAAAATTGCTAAAATCCTCTTCGGTGTACACGTGGATTCCGTCTCCGGGAGTGGCAGCGCGGTCAAGCAGCGCTTTAGGAATTCCGTTTTCGAAAAATGCGAGTTGCCTGCGGATTTCGTCTGCTGAAATTCCTCGATGATACAACTCCGTGAAGTCGGCAGATGTCAAGCCCAATGCGAGGCATTGCTCCAACTCCTGTACAATGCGAACAGCATTTTGTTTTCGCACCTCCCGGGATCCGGACAGCGCAATAAATGGTTTATTATGCGCGTACAGGGCCGACTCAAAGGCGTTGTGAAAACTCAGTCGATCGTTCGGGCGATCGCGGAGATCATCTTTCTCCCAAGGTACATGCACATCTGTCAGCAAAAACAAATCGTACCGGTGCTTGCGCGCGGCCTTATCCAATATGGGGTCCGTAAACTTGTAGTAGAGTTCTGAATATACTTTGGATTGTAGGGCGGAAGTATCCGCGAAAACAAAACGTTTTGCGCGAGAAACAGCGGAATTTTCTGCTGCAGTCTGGCCTTCGAGAATGGCGAGCATATCAGAAGGTTCGCAAATTGCCCCACTGCGATTGAATTTTTCCTGAAGATAATCTCTTGCAAATTCCGGAACCCACTCGGTATTAAAATGAGCAGAAAGATCTTTCGCTAACGTTGTTTTTCCTGTGCATTCAGGTCCGATTATCGCAATCCGGAGGATTCCGGGTGCGTCTTTTTGTTTAAATTTTTCCTCCATTCAAAATAAGCCTGTATCGCAAGAATTGTAAAAAGTATGTATTGTACTGACAGCATGCCGAGTCCGCGGTAGGCATAAAGCGGAACCACGATGATATCGCCAATAATCCACAGTATCCAGCTTTCGATTTTCTTTCGCGCCATGTAGTACATTGCCGTAAAGAAAATACCGGAGGTTAAAATATCGAAGTAATTCTCGATCCGGAGTTTGTAGTCGAATACTTTGTAAACCACTAAAATTACAATAATTGTGATGACAAACAGTGCTAAGCCGGTAAATTTTTCGTTGCGATTGATGCGGCTTACCGGCAATGGAACAGACTTTTTGGCCTTTCCCCAGACGTACCATCCGTAGAACGACATGAGGGTGTAATAAAAGTTAATTACCATATCGCCGAAATATTCGACGCGGTATAACAGAAACCCGGTGATGGTTGTGCCGACGAGCCCCACCGGATAAACCAGAATGTTCTCGCGTTTGGCGAGCCATACGCTAAGTGTGCCTGTTAGAAACGCAATGGCTTCGAGCACAATAATGGCTGCTGGGACTTCGCGATAGGGTTCCAGAAAGAAGTCGAACATTAATTAAAGAAATTGATGTTATCCTCAAAGGCAGTACCGATTACCACAAGGTCGGCTCCGGCGTCATACGCCTGTTCGATGCCTTCGAGCGAGCGGATGCCGCCACCTACCAGCAGGGGAATGTTTATTGCCGCGCGCACTTTTCGGATCAGATTCACAGGAACCGGCCGGCTGGCGCCGCTGCCTGCTTCAAGATAAATCAGTTTTTGACCCAAAAGTTCGCATGCGACGGCAGTATTAACAATATCTGCCGGATTCTCCAGCGGCATGGGAGTAGTTCCTGACACGTACTGCACGGCGGTTATGCCTCCACTCTCAATAAGCAGATAACCGGTAGGCAAGATTTCCAACGATTCGCTGCGCAATACCGGTGCGGCCTTTACCTGATGTCCGATCAGGAAGTCCGGATTGCGGCCGGAGGCCAGAAATAGGAACAAAATGCCGTGTGCGTAAGTTGAAATTTGCGAGGGATTACCGGGAAAAAGGATCACCGGCAGGCCGCAGGATTTGAGCGTGATTACCAATTCGTCGAGGCGCTGGCTTGCCACATGACTACCGCCCACCAAAAGATGCGTTGCCGGCGATGCACAAATGCGTTCGCAAAGGTAATCGATCAGTTCCCAGTTGATTTTGTCAGGATCGATCAGGATGGCCAGAAGTTTTCGGCCTTCCCGACGCGCCATCAGCATTTCATTGTACACATTCATTGGCGGCAAAACTACACATTATCTTCAAAGGCGTAGACAAGCATGTAACTTTCTACCTGACGAAAATAAACCCTGTAATGGTGCACCTGCCCGTTAAAAATTAGTCGCGCCGTGGTGCTGCAGGCGGTGAGCTCGAAGGGTGTTACCAGGATATGATCTTTGAAACTGATTCCGGGTTCATTGCGAATTTTAAAGATCGACTCTTTGATCCCCCAGTCGACCGTTAGGCAACGAATGTAATCCTCACGGCTGAGCTCAGATGCGAAGGTAAACCCGGGCTCGACAAATTTTGAGGCGATGTTGATGATTTTGTCGCGGCACAATTCGAGATCGATTCCGATTTTCTGTGTACTGATGGCGATTACGGAAAACTCGTGGGAATGCGATATGGAGATGCAGCGCCCATCGCGCAGGTTGGGTTTTCCGAATTCGTCATAATACAAATCTTCATCGGAGAGAGCGGCGCATTCCAGAAGTTTCCGCACAGCGAGAAAGCCTTTGCGATGTGCTACAGAATTCATGGATTGGAGTCGCACTTTGCTTGCGGCGGTTAGCGTTACGCTTTCCAGCTCCGTAAGCGGTTCGGTAATTTTCCAGAGGTACAATCGGGTACCGGGGTCGTGGATGATGGGAGAAAGTTCAGGCATACGTAAAGTTTTAGCCCCGATAGCAGCGGCAGCCCGTTGCTGCGCCGACTTAGCAGTAACCCGCAGCGCGCGGCGACCGACGGAAGCCGCGTGGTGTGGCAGTTACTGCAAGTTGGCGCGGGAACGGCTACAGCGGATAGCGGGAAACAGCTTCTGCCTGCCCTGATTGTCAGCGTTCTGACCGGACAAACAAATCATAATAATTTCCCTACGCCACTGTTATAAGGAACTAATACGTAAATTTGCACAAAATTTTTCACTATGAGCACACAGACGATGCCATTTGTGGCATATAAGGTAAAAGATATCTCGCTTGCGGCGTGGGGCAGAAAGGAAATTGAGCTTGCGGAGGCCGAAATGCCCGGGCTGATGGCGTTGCGTCGTGAATACGGCGATTCGCAGCCGTTGAAAGGCGCCCGGATTGCGGGGTGCCTGCACATGACCATTCAGACGGCGGTTCTGATTGAGACCCTTCAGGCTTTGGGTGCTGAAGTCACCTGGAGTTCTTGTAATATTTTTTCGACGCAGGATCATGCGGCTGCTGCGATTGCGGATGCCGGAATTCAGGTATATGCGTGGAAGGGGATGAATGAGGAAGAATTTGATTGGTGTATTGAGCAAACTTTGTTTTTCGGCGAAGACCGTCAGCCTTTGAATATGATTCTTGATGATGGCGGTGATTTGACCAATATGGTTCTGGATCGTTATCCGGAATTGGTAGCGGGTATTCGCGGACTGAGTGAGGAAACGACTACAGGAGTGCACCGATTGTACGAGCGCATGAAAAACGGAACGTTGCCGATGCCGGCGATTAACGTGAATGACTCGGTTACGAAGTCGAAATTTGACAACAAATACGGCTGTAAGGAATCGGCAGTAGATGCTATCCGTCGCGCCACGGATCTGATGTTAGCCGGAAAGCGCGTTGTGGTGTGCGGTTATGGTGATGTGGGCAAAGGTACTGCGGCTTCGTTCAGAGGAGCAGGATCGATTGTAACGGTTACTGAAATTGACCCGATTTGCGCTTTACAGGCGGCGATGGACGGTTTTGAGGTGAAAAAACTCGATACTGTGATTGGTACTGCTGATATTGTGATTACGACGACCGGAAACCGCGACATTGTAATTGACCGTCACTTTATGGCGATGAAAGACAAGACCATTGTTTGTAACATCGGGCATTTTGACAATGAAATCGACATGGCGTGGCTGAATGCAAATTATGGGTCGACTAAAGTTGAAATCAAGCCACAGGTTGACAAATACACCATTAACGGCAAGGATATTTTAGTTTTAGCTGAAGGCCGTTTGGTGAATCTGGGTTGCGCAACGGGTCACCCCAGCTTTGTGATGAGTAATTCTTTTACGAATCAGACGCTGGCGCAGATTGAGTTGTGGAATCATGCCGATAAGTACGAGAACCAGGTTTATATGCTGCCAAAACATCTTGATGAGAAGGTAGCGGCGTTGCATTTGGAGAAGCTCGGTGTTGAGCTGGAAACACTAAACCCGACGCAGGCCGAGTACATCGGTGTTCAGGTTGAGGGCCCGTACAAGCCGGAATATTATAGATATTAAGAATTCACTGTTATAAAAAAACCCGCTTCGGCGGGTTTTTTTGTGGGGGTTAGTTAAGCTGGTTTAGCTACCGGCTGACGGCAGTTGCGGGCAAAAAAAAACCGCCACTCTTTCGGGCGGCGGTTTTTTATTCCTTAATAGCATTTCCCTTGCTGTCAAAGAAATGGTACTCCAAATACTTGTAAGCGTCTCTTGGTACAATTTTCACCCATTTTTTATGCTCAAGGAACCACCTTGTGCGAAGTGAGGGGAAGCCACTTTTAAGATATGCGGCGACGAACGGGTGTGCGTTCAGCACGAGTCGTCTGTGTTTTTTCACGATCCGCTGGAAGTCGGCCGCAATCTTATCGACAATTAAAATCGGCGCGTCGATTTCGCCGTTTGCGTTATTAGGATCTTCCTCGCGTGTTTCGATGTTAACTTCCGGTCGGACGCGTTGCCTTGTGATTTGAATCAGTCCGAACTTACTTGGCGGAAGGATCTTGTGTTTGGCTTTATCGTCGCTCATTTCACTGCGGAGAAAATCGAACAGTTTTTTGCGATTATCGGGATTTGACATGTCGATAAAATCGATGACAATGATTCCTCCCATATCGCGAAGGCGAAGTTGGCGTGCAATTTCTGCTGCCGCGATCATATTCACTTCCAGGGCGGCATCTTCCTGGTTGCTCGCTTTATTGGAGCGGTTACCGCTGTTGACGTCGATTACGTGCAGCGCTTCGGTGTGTTCGATGATCAGGTAAGCACCTTTGCTCATCGATACGGTTTTACCGAAGGACGTTTTAATCTGACGTTCGATGTTAAACTTCTCAAAGATGGGTACGCTGGTCGAACCGTAGTATTTCACAATATTTTGTTTCTGCGGAGCGATTTCAGCCAGATAATCTTTGATGTCGTTGCACAGCGCTTCATCGTCGACGAAAATCCCGGTGAATGTATCGTTGAATACATCTCTGAGAATAGACGATGCCCGGTTAACTTCTCCGAGCACTTTTGACGGATGGTGCGCGGTAGGCAACTTTTTGCACATGGCATTCCACCTGGCGAGCAGGTTCTGCATGTCTTTTTCCAGTTCAGCCACCTTGCGGTTTTCGGCAACGGTTCGTACAATCACGCCAAAACCTTTGGGCCTGATGGATTGAACGAGTTTTTTAAGGCGGTCTTTCTCTTCGCGCGAATCGATTTTTTGTGAAATCGAGATGCGGTCTGAAAACGGCACAAGCACGATATAACGGCCGGCCAGCGACAGTTCTGAGCTAATCCTCGGTCCTTTGGTAGAAATTGGTTCTTTAACTACCTGAACCAGAATCGATTGATTTGTACTGAGCACATCGGAAATGGCTCCGTCCTTATTAATTTCTTTTTCGAACTGGAAGTTTTTTAGTGAATAGTCTTTTAATTTACCTGAGCTTACAAGTTTGGTGAATTTCAAGGAAGTAGTGAGATTAGGCCCCAGGTCGTGATAATGCAGAAATGCGTCTTTCTCGAAACCGACATTGACGAATGCTGCGTTGAGACCTGCGACAGGTTTGCGGATTTTCGCAAGGAAAATATCGCCGACCTGAAAATTGCTTTTCTCTTCTTCTTTGTGTAATTCAATTAGTTTTCCATCTTTCAACAAGGCAAAATCTACGGCTTCAGAACTGGTCCTGATAATTAATTCTTTGTTCACGTCGTAAATTTTTATCCGGGGCGGCTGCGCAAGCGAAGCCGGACAGGATGGATTAAACAATATTTTTTCAGGTATTACCCGACGGAATTTGCAGCGAGCTGCTAAATCCCTTTTTCAATGAACGTTTGTAAAAGAAAAAAAAGTAGCCTGGACTACTTTTTCTTCTTATGACGGTTAGCGCGAGCCCTTTTTTTGCGTTTGTGGGTTGCTACCTTATGTCTTTTTCTTTTTTTACCACTTGGCATGCTGGAAAAGTTTTGTGATTAATTATTTAGTTTCAGTATTCGTCTTAACTCCTTCCACAAACACTTTAGCAGGTTTAAATGCCGGGATATTATGAGCTGGAATTTTAATCGTGGTATTTTTCGAAATGTTTCTACCCGTCTTTTCTGCTCTGGTCTTAATGATAAAGCTTCCAAATCCTCTCAGGTACACATTATCACCTGTCTCAAGAGAGTTTTTCACCTCATCCATGAAAGATTCAACAGTCGCTTGTACATCTCCCTTCTCAAGACCCAGTTTTTCAGAAATTCTCGCTACGATATCAGCTTTCGTCATTTTAATTTCGATTTAAGTTTATGTAATTTTTGAGGTTGCAAATATAGCAAACAAAAAAAGAAAACCTGCATCCTAAGCGTCTAAATTTTAACTACATAAAAATTACATTTGTCCATTCCCCAATATTCTTATGGATTTTTATAACATATTAACCAAGTGGTACTTACAACATCACCGCGAACTTCCCTGGCGCGCCACGCGCGATCCCTATGCCATCTGGCTTTCCGAAATCATTCTGCAGCAAACGCGGGTAGCGCAGGGACAACCGTATTTTGAGTCGTTTTTGAAGGCTTTTCCCGACGTAATTTGTCTCGCCGATGCCGATGAACAAACCGTCCTGCGGCTCTGGCAAGGCCTTGGATATTATTCCCGCGCCCGCAATCTGCACGCTACCGCAAAGCATGTCGCGTATCACCTCAACGGCACATTTCCGGATTCGTACCGGAAACTTTTAGAATTGAAAGGCGTGGGCACGTACACCGCTGCGGCCATTGCGTCTTTTGCTTACGGAGAGCGCGTACCGGTTGTCGACGGAAATGTTTTTCGCGTGCTGTCGCGCTATTTCGGCATTCACACCGATATCGGATCCGGTGCGGCAAAAGCAGAATTCACGGCGCTGGCCCTTGCCGTAATGGGTGATGATCCTGCGCTGTTTAACCAGTCTATAATGGAGTTCGGCGCGCTGCAATGCACACCAAAAAATCCGAATTGCGAAAGATGCCCGCTTCAATCGTCGTGTTATGCCCTGCAACACCGGATGGTCGACCGCCTGCCGGTAAAATTGAAAAAGACTAAGGTGCGCACGCGTTTTCTGAATTACATCATTTACCGCGACCCCAACAATCAAACCATGATCCGGCAGCGCACCGGCAACGACATCTGGAAAAATTTATACGAATTTCCGCTGATCGAAACCGAAACGGAATTATCTGAAGTAACGCCGCAATTACTTGAAGAACCGCAGACTTCCTTCGGCCGCGAACCGCACAGGGTGGTGCATAAATTATCGCACCAGGTGCTTCACATTTCGTTCTGGCAAATCCCTGTCGACCAACTTCCTGAACACGCCGTCAGCGTCGACAAACTGCACGAATATCCTTTCCCGATTGCGCTCCATAATTTTATTGAGCGCCACCTGCGGTGATGCATTCTTTTGTATATTTGGTAGCTTTCACAAAACTTAAAAGTGATGAACGGGACATTGAATAAGGTGATGCTGATCGGCCATCTGGGCGACGAAGTAAAAATGCACTATTTTGAAGGTGGCAATTGCATCGGCAGATTTCCCCTGGCAACAAATGAAGTGTATATCAACAAGCAAACCAACGAAAAAATCACTTCGACCGAGTGGCACAATCTCGTAGTGCGCAACAAAGCGGCAGAAATCTGCGAAAAATATCTGTCCAAAGGAGATAAGATTTACGTGGAAGGCCGCATTAAGTCGAGACAATGGCAAGCCGAAGACGGCGCCACCAAGTACACCACCGAAATTCAGGTAACCGAATTCACGTTTTTAAGCACCAAAAAAGATCCTGACGCGGGACGACAAGCACCTGCCGAACCGCATGCTAATTTTGAACACCAGCGCCCCGAAAATGATTTACCGTTCTAAAGCGGCGCTTTTCGCTGTCGGAATCACTACTGCACTTTTAGCAAGTTGCTCCGGAGAAACGCTGCCCAAGCCGTCCGCCCAACTCCGATTGGAATACCAGCGCGCGCAATACGCCCAGTTTGAGAACGATTGCCCGTACACTTTTCATATGAACGCCAAGGCAATCATCAAGCAATCATCGCCCTGTAGTTTCGAGATCACCTATCCACAAATGAAGGGCACGCTCTACCTTACATACAAACCCGTGCGGAACAATATTGATAGCCTGCTGCGCGACGCACAGAAACTTACATACAAGCACGTCATCAAAGCTGACGACATTCTGGAGCAGCCTTACCTAAACCCGGAGAAGAACGTCTACGGAATGTTCTACCTCGTCAAGGGCAATGCGGCCACCAACACACAGTTCTATGCTACAGACAGCACACGCCATTTTATTACCGGCGCGCTGTATTTTTACGCAAAACCCAATTTCGATTCCATCATGCCGGCGGCAAGTTATATCAAAGACGACATGCGGCGTCTGATGGAAAGTTTGGAGTGGAAATAATCTTTCTTCGTTTGGGCGTTTCGGCCTCCGCCCTGCTCCGGCCGCCGGGCTGTTTGCTGCAAGTCCTCGCCGGACTCCGGCTGCGGGCTTTCCGCGTCCATCCCTAACGCATAACATCTTTCAACTTTTGACACGCAAGTACTAGTGGGAAACAACCCTTACCATAGTCAAAAAAAAAGCCGCTTTGCAGCGGCTTATTCGTAAGAATCTCGATTACATCGTGGCTTTTTCACTGCACCCCGCAGCTTTTTTCGCTGCGCAGCAACCTGCCGGCTTGGCCTCTGTAGAACAGCCCTCTTTTTTGTCGGCAGTTTTCGCTTCTTTCTTCTTTTTCTTTTTCTCTTTGTCTTTCTCTTTCAGAACTACCATCGCCTGATCGCCTGAATTTTTTACATCCGAAACCTTGTAGGTTTTTCCATCGGCAACCGCTTCCACAGTCTCTACCAGTTTCTCCGGTGTCTGCAAAGCTGCATCGTATTCAACAGTTGCTGTTTTGTTTTCAAAATCAACCTTAGCCTGACGAACACCGTCAAGTGCGGCAAGTTTCTTCTCGATTGTTTTTGCACAACCCATCGAGCAAGTCATACCATCAATCTTAAAACTGGCGGTTTGCATTTCTCCGGAAGGAGCTGCAGATTCGGTTGCCGCTACGTCTGCTTTAGGCTCGGCGGCGGTTTCCTTACAACTGGTTAGCATAACTGCTGCGAAAGCCGCAGAAACAAATGAAAGTGCTATTCTCATAATTCGTGGATTTTGTTATAAAACACAAATTTACAGATTTTAGTGTCTTCCCGTCAAATAATTGCACCTTTGCACGTCTGATAAAATGCTATGGAAATACCCGGTTCAAAGTGGACATTACTTATTACCCTTGCTCTGATTTGGGGCAGCTCGTTTATATTGATGCATTTAAGCCTTGCTCACTTGTCTCCGTTTCAATTGGCTTCACTGCGCATCGTCTCCGCCGGTTTGTTTTTATTGTGCGTCGGTTTCCGTCAGATTCCGAAAATTCCTCATCACAAATGGAAATACATTGCCATAACTTCGCTTTTCGGGACCTTTATACCTGCCTTTCTGTTTTCCATTGCACAGCAACATCTGAGCAGCATGGTGAGCGCGATATTAAATTCGCTAACTCCGCTAAATACGCTGATTATTGGTATACTAACTTTCGGCTTAGCATTTAAAAGAAGTCAGTTTCTCGGAATTCTCGTAGGATTTGCCGGAAGTGCATTGCTTATTGTAAATGGCGCGATGACACACGGGCAACACGATTACCGTTATGCCTTTTTGCTGGTCATTGCATCGTTGTGCTATGCGATTAACCTCAACCTTATTAAGAAGCATCTGTCTGATGTTAATCCGCTGGCAATTTCGGTTGGCAATTTTACGGTTATGTTTCTGCCGGCGCTTGTCATATTGTTTTCATCCGGCTTTTTTAATCAGGTGCACGAAGCAACCATTCAGACAGCTTCACTCTACGTCATAGTTCTTGGCATATTAGGAACCGGAGTAGCCAACATTATTTTCTTTCGACTTATTCAGACATCATCGCCGGTATTTGCCAGCTCGGTGACGTATCTTATTCCTGTCGTGGCGTTCTTCTGGGGTTCCATGTTGGGTGAATCGCTTACACCAGTGCAGTTCCTTGGAGCCGGAATCATTCTTTGCGGTGTTTATCTGTCGGGCCGAAAATAAAATGGGCCGTCTAAAGACAGCCCATTTTTATTCTTAAGTTTACTTCTTACTGGAAGTCTGCATCTTTAACGCCTTCGTTGATTTTTACCTCAGCGGTAGTAAGTTCAAGATCGATACCCACGTTCATGCTCATTTTATGAGGAACTTTTAACCCTTTAACTTCTTTATAATCGGCGAAATTAACGGTTTGTGTCACGCTCTGACCTTCTTCATTTTTCTGAGTCGTCGCTTCGGCAATCTTCAGGCCTGTTTTCGTATCGAAATACATGGTCGACTTTCCGTCTTTCACCACATACGCCTCGCTGCCATTGATGCTTTCAATGCCATCAAGAGTAACTCCGGCCTTATTCATAAGACCCAGCTCCGGGAATGGCTGAGCGTCTGCCTGTTCGTCTTTCAATTCATCAGGGCTAAGATCTTTGCGCTGCCCCTGAGAAATTGCATAACCGGACTTCTCCGTTACAACCTGCTTCATCATAGACATACCCATTACTTTCATCTCCATAAATTTCTTTCCGTTCGTCTTCTTGGTTTCCAGTTCCAGATTGGCACCCTGAACTACGCCGGTCGACTTGGTAGCGATTGATTTAACGCCTTTCACCGCTTTTTCACCGCCGATAGCTTTAATGTACGATTCCAGAACTGTTTTTGCAGTTAATCCCGCAGGAGCTGGTTTTTTCATCACCGGCTTTTCTGTCGGATTACCGAATTTGTCGAAGAAGAAAATTGGAATACCCAGTTTTTCCAGTGAAGGAAGAACCTCTGAAGCTTTTCCAACTACCACGATACGCATATTGTCCGCCTGGAAATATTTCTGAGCCACGCGCATAACATCTTCCGGTGTTACGGCATTAATGCTTCTAATGTAATTTTCGTAGAAATCGGCAGGCAATTTCTCAGTTTCGATATTTAACGCATAACGGGCTACGGTTTGCGGTTTTTCAATCTGCATTACAAATCGACCGATATAACCTGCTTTTACATTGTTCAGCATTTCGTCCGTAACTTTTTCGGTGCGAATTCGCTTCAATTCTTTGATTGATTCTACGATGGCACTGTCGGTTACGGAATTACGAACCTGTGTTGTAGCGCGGAATGCCTGAATGTAGCGGCTTCCACCGATGCTTGAGCGTGCGCCGTACGTCCAGCCATGTGCCTCACGAAGATTCATGTTCAGGTAGCTGTTAAAGTCGCCACCGAAAACCTGATTTGCGAGAATCACAGGGAAATAATCCGGATCTTTCATTTCGAGGCGCACCGTGTTCACCATAGCGATTTCGGACTGCACAGCGTTTGGCATATCCACAAAATTGATTTGTGTATACTGCACATTAGCAGGATCGTTATAAGTTACTTTCGGAGCTACTGCGCGTGTCCATGACGAGAAAAGCTTAGTAACTTCTTTCTTCACTTCGTTAAACTTCACATCTCCAAGAACAACAAGGTAAGCGTTGCTGGGAACAAAGTACGTAGCATAATTTTGCTTTACATCGTCAAGAGTAACATTGTTGATGGTCTCTTCTGTAAGATATTCTCCTGCAGGGTGCGATTTGCCGAATGCAAGGACATTAGTCACACGTCCTGCGACTGCCGGAACGCTTTTCTCCTGAGATTTAAGACCTTCAATAAGCTTTGCTTTCTCTTTGTCGAACTCTTCCTGAGTGAACAGCGGGTTTAACGCACCGTCCGCCATTAGGGAAAGAATTTTGTTTTTGTAACGCGAAAGTCCACTGGCGAACGCCCCTGACGAGTAGAAGCTGATATCTGCCCCAAGCATGTCAATTTCGTTATTGAACTTGTCTTTCGTCATGTTCTTGGTGCCGTTGCCAATCATAGCGCTGGTCAGATCATCCACCCCTTTTTTGTTGCCTTCCGCATAGGGTGCATTGTCAATTGTCAGGCTATAGGAAACACGTGGAAGTTTATTGTTTTCCACTACCATTACCTTTAATCCATTTGGCAGGGTAAACATTTCGGGTTTTTTAACCTTAATTGCCGGCGCCGGTCCCGGTTTTGGCATCGGTCTGTCTTGTGCTTGCATAGAGAAGGACAGCAGTAACCCTGTTAGTGCTAATATTGTTTTTTTCATTGTGATGTGCTTAGTTTTGGGCTTTGTCTTTTGCTGGAACATAGTCAAGGATCAAACGCTGGTTCGGCATCAAATACTGTTTTGCCACGCGGCGGATATCCTCAGCGGTAATGCTTTTATAAATCTCAATTTCAGTGTTGATCAGATTTACATCGCCGTACAGAAGGTAGTAGGACGCTAAGTTTTCTGCGATGCCCTCCACGGTAGAATTACTGTTCACGAAATTATTCTCGTATTTGTTTTTCAGCTTGGTAAGTTCGTCAGCAGTGATCAATTCATTTTGCAGGCGAACGATTTCCTCATCAACTTCCCGCAGCAAATCTGAAGTCTTATTTTCACCTTGTGGCAGACCGTATATGATGTACATGCCGTAATCTTCCTGATTATAGCTGAACGCACCTATTTGAAGCGCCATTTTCTTATCATCTACGATTTTCTTGTACAAACGGGAGCTTTTTCCGTCGCTCAACAATGTCGAAATCATATCCAGAACGCGGGCGTCTCTGGTTTTCATTGATGGCGTGCGGTACGTAGCGACCATCATCGGAATCTGGATGTTCGGATCCTCGTAAGTGGCATTAATAGTAGTGGTAATCGGATCTTCTTCGATTTTCTGACGCTTTACATCTGCTCCGCGCTTAATCGGTCCGAAATATTTTTGAATCCACTCCTTAGCCTTGTTCATATCGTCAATCTGCCCTGCCACTACCAGTACAGCATTGTTAGGCACGTAGAACTTGCTGTTGAAAGCCTGAAATTCCTCAAGGGTTGCGGCATCAAGGTGCTCCATTGATCCGATGGTCGCCCAGCGGTACGGGTGCTTCTTGAACATATTTTTCTTCACTTCCGCAATGAGGTTTCCGTAAGGCTGGTTATCCACCCGGAGACGCTTCTCTTCTTTAACTACTTCGTTTTGTGTATCAACACCCACCTGGTTAATTACAGGGTGCAGCAGACGCTCGGACTCCATCCAAAGGCCGAGTTCCAAATTATTGGAAGGAAATACCTCAAAATAATAGGTACGGTCATCTGTTGTGTTGGCATTGTTTGTACCCCCGTTTGCCGTTACAATTTTAAACCACTCACCACGCTTGATATTTGCTGTTCCTTCGAACAATAAATGTTCAAAAAAGTGGGCAAATCCGGTGCGGTCCGGTTGTTCGTCTTTCGCACCTACGTGATACATTACCGAGGTAATCACCACCGGCGCCGAAGGGTCGTTGTGCAGGATGACGTGCAACCCATTGTCCAGCTTGTACTGTTCAAAAGCCACTTTCTGAGCCGAAGCGGTCGCTCCCAGCATAAGTGCAGCACTTAAAGCCATTAGGGAATTTTTCATAGAAGTTGATTAAAAATAATTAAAGGTTCGGATTGGTATGACAACCAATCGATTTGTTACATCAAAAGTAATTTTTTTTACATTGAAACAAGCCTCGTTAATAACTTTTTAAATGTTGAGGAGCGGCTCCCTCGTTTAAATTATAACTGATTTTAGATGTATTAGTTGCAGTATCAATAAAAACATGTATATTTGCGCTCATTTTTTAAACAACAAAACCTTATTGTTATGTATGCAATCGTAGAGATAGCAGGGCAACAATTCAAAGTTAGCAAAGACCAGAAGGTTTTCGTTCACCGTTTAGAAGGCAATGAAGGAGACGCGGTTTCATTCGCGAAAGTTCTTCTTGTTGACGATAACGGAGCGATCACCATTGGCGCCCCGGCTATAGACGGAGCTTCAGTCGAAGCCCGTGTGGTAAAACACCTTAAAGGTGACAAAGTAATCGTTTTCAAAAAGAAACGCAGAAAAGGTTACAAAAAGAAAAACGGCCACAGACAGTACCTGACTCAGATTGAAATTTCTGCAATCAATGTATCAGGAGGAAAGAAAAAAGCAGCGAAAAAAGCTGAATCAACTGAAGAATAATAATTTAAACGCATAACGTCATGGCTCACAAGAAAGGTGTCGGTAGTTCCAAGAACGGAAGGGAATCAGAATCGAAGCGCCTCGGTGTAAAGATTTACGGCGGCCAGGCAGCGATTGCAGGGAACATCATCGTTCGGCAGCGCGGCTCGAAGCACAATCCGGGAGCGAACGTTTACATGGGCAAAGATCACACTCTGCACGCTAAAGTAGACGGAATCGTAAAATTCCAGAAAAAAGGAGACGACAAATCTTATGTTTCTATCCTTCCCTTCGAAGCATAGTTTTAAGATTTACGAATAAAAAAACCTGCAATTTGCAGGTTTTTTTTATTTCCGGTCGCCCGCCAAGGTACTGTCGATCCGATCTGCCGCGCGGTTCAAAACGCTTTTCGTTTTAGATACGCCCTCACGCAATCCTTCGCGGGTGCCCTCCCAAGCGCGTTCTGCTTTCTCCACTGCCTTAGCTGCCGCTTGTTCCGCAACGCGGTCGCCCTTCTCTCTCGCGCGCTCCAAAGCCGCTTTTGCCGAGTCCAAACGAACTTTTGCTTCCTCTTCCAGCTTCAGGTCGTAGTCTGTTTCGCGGATTACTGTTTTGGTTACCGTATCGGTTTCGGTAATGGTTTCAGTGGTTTCTACTTTAACGGTTTTCGTACAGGATGCCATAACTACAGCACCCAGCACTATACTTAATTTCTTCATGGTGTTTTAATTTGTGTTAAAGATAGCAATCACTTTTATATCGAACTACTCTTTTCCGGCAATCTCTAATCGCTGAACCAGTTCTGCACCGCGATCGTCGATGGCAGTAAGCCAGTATTTCCCCGGGTCGGCATACAATTGCAACTCATGAAAGTGCGTCGTTTGTCCGACCAGCTTACGGTCTAAATACCAGAAAATTGTAGCATCTGATCTCGAGTGTGCCATTTTGAGGATTACGGGCTGCACCTTGCCCGAGAAATCCTTCGTAAGGTAAAGCCGCGCATTCGCTTTCGGATAGATAAATGCCATTGATGTTTTTTCGACGGGGTCGCAGCCGGGCTTCCACGCCGGAAGCGGCGCGTAGTCGATATGTCTCGTGCGGTAATACCACTCCATAACCGGAGGAAGTACAAACCAGGTGCGCGGCGTCATGCTGCTGATCTCGCTGCAAGAACTGCTCACGCGACGCCCCTGATCGTCAATGAAAATCCGTTTGTGATACGGGCATGGCGTTGTTTTTACCGTGCCGTGCGGAACATCCTGCTCTGCTGCGGAGCAGTCGGCTCCGGCGATAAAGCCACTCACGGTGCAAAGTGACCGCTGCTCCAAATCGTCAAGCGGCTTGGGAAACCAGCCTTTCTGCGGAAGTAATCGAAATACATCAAACAACAGCGGCGCGGCATGGTCCACGCCCGTTAGTCCGGGTCGACCCTCCCCGGATGCATTGCCCACCCAAACGCCCACTACATAATCTGAATTTGAGCCCACTGCCCATGCGTCGCGATTGCCGAAGCTTGTACCGGTTTTCCAGGCAATCTCCGGTGCAGACTCATAGAATTTCCACGCCTCGTCGGCTTGCGGCCTGTGAATTTCACGCATAGCCTTATACGTTAGCCAAATGGCACCGGCACCAAGTACGGGCTTGTCATAGACGGACTTTCCAAAATTCGTTTTTTTCCGGGTATCCCAATTTAAATTCGCGAATTCATTGGTACGGTAGCGCGAATTGTTAGCGGTAAAATAGGTAAGCGTGCCGGTTAATCCGCTGTAGGCGCGACACAAATCCCAAAGCGTACTTTCTGCGCCTCCCAAAATCAGCGATAAACCGTAGTGATTCGGATGTCTGTTGATGCGATTCTGTTTCAGTCGTTGCAGCCGGTCGTAAAAGCGGTAAACTCCATAATCCCGCAGCATCAGCACGGACGGTATGTTGAGCGATCGCGACAACGCCTGAGAGGCCGGCACTGCACCGTCGTACGTCAGCTCAAAATTTTGCGGTGCATAGCCTGCAATTTGAGTAGGCACGTCCGCAATAAGCATATCGGGCAACAATTCGCCTGAATCAAGCATGGAGGCATAAAGGAAAGGTTTTAAAACGCTTCCCGTACTTCGCGGAGCGGTGATGATGTCGACATCTTTTTGATGGGCCGCGGTGGTTGGCGCATTCCCCACATAGGCTGCGATGTTTCGGGTCTTAACGTCGACAATCAGCACGGCGAGGTTGTGTACTTCATTATGCCGGAATTGCTGGTAATAAGTCGATGCAATGCGGTTAACCCGCTCTTGTAAAGAGGCGTTTACAGTAGTGCGCACTCTTGTTCCCGGCCGTGTTTTGGCGATCTCCTGCAGCAGGTGTGGGGCGAAATCCGGCAATGGGTATGGTGCTCCGACCAGAGGTTCCCGGATGGCAAGTGAATAGGTAAGTGCCGAAATGGTTCCGTTGCGCTGCAATTTTTTCAGCAGGGCGTTTCGCTTTTGCCGGAGTAATTGCTGGTTCTTGCCGGGGAAAATTAATCCGGGTGCGTTTGGAAGCACTGCAAGCGTGGCGCTTTCTGCCCACGAAAGTTGATGTGGTTTCACACCGAAGTAGCGCCAGGCCGCCATTTCGAGTCCGACTACATTGCCGCCAAATGGGGCGTGTGCGGCATAAAGTGCCAGAATTTCCTTTTTAGAATACCGCAATTCGAGTCGCGTCGCGAGAATAATCTCGATCGCTTTTTCAAAGTAGCTTCTTTTTTCCTGTCGCGACAAACGGATGACTTGCTGGGTCAGCGTACTTCCGCCGCGGACAATTCTGCCCGCCCGTCGATTCTGAAGCCATGCTCCTGCAATTGCAACGGGGTTGAAGCCGGGGTGATGATAGAAATGAGCGTCTTCAAATGCAAGAAGGCAGGCTGAGAATTTTTCGGGCACGGAATCGGTTTGCGGAAATCGCCACTGCGCGTCTGCGGCGATGCGGGCTGAGAGCAACTCGCCTGAACTACTTTCAATTACAGTGGAGTACGGCTTTCGAAACAGCGGTTCCGGCAGGCAAAAGGCGTAGGCTGTTACCGTTATGAGCAACAGGGCGCTAAGAACCGGAAACTTTTGCACGAGCCTCAGGAGGTTGCGCAGTGCCTGACGAAACTTTTTCATACTTGGTAGTACATCGCGGCCCCGGTTGCAGTGAAAAGCCCGCAGATGCCGCGCCCGCTGCAGCTGTGCCGGTGCGGCGACCAGCGGAAGCCGCGCGGGCACTTGTCTGCAGCGCAGTGCGGCAGCGAGGACTTGCAACGTAAAACGGGAGATTGCCGCCCTATCATTTACGAATTACAGTGACCCATTGACCCCGTGTGCGCGACGCATAAGAATTGTCATACATTGCTTCGCACTGTGTGCCGGGAAGATAAAATGTTCCGGGGTACGATGCATTCAGCAGGACTCGGAATACACGTATTTCCCCTGCTTTTAGTGCAAAGTACAAATTAGTCCGGTCGTCCCGGATATCGGAATAGGTAACATTGTTTGCGGTTGCGTCGCCGAACTCGGTAAATCGCGTATTGACAATCTCCCAACCTGAGGGGACGATGTGGGATAATGCGAGGTTATCGACAAACTCAGCACTTTGATTGCGAACGGTTATGGTCGCTACGAACTCGGTGCCCTGGGGGAGTTTTGCGACTTCAACCGGATTTCCTTTGCGATCCGTATACCGCGTGGTAGTTGCGATTCCGCGCGCGAAAACCTCCTCCTGCCCTACCGGCAGAATTCCGCTCGACAGCACCCTCACGTACAGTATTCCGTTACCCGTATTGCTTACGGTGGTGACATTTTTGGCCGCTGCTCCTGCGAGTGGACGGTCTGCGAAAGCCTTTTGAGATGAAATTTTCACGGTTTTGCCCGGAGTGGTGTAATTGGCGCTTATTCCGCCCGAACCGTTGAATCGCGCAAATTTCGTGTAGGCCATCAGGCTGTATGCGGTAGTCTGCGTGCTCATCCACGCGCCGGAAGACAACGCTTTGGATAATGTGACCGCTTTTCTGAACGCTTCCGGTTTGCGCCCGAGAAGCATGAGTGTTTCAAGTTGCATTGCGGTATTCCGCTCCGGTGATCCGAAGTAAAGATCATCATCCTGTGGACTGGTGACCGCGCGTGCCAGCAAGGCCGAAGCGGCGTTTTTCTGACCGGCAAGGGCGTACGCTGCCGCAAGACGGTATCGTGCATCCCCCGAAATTTCCGTCGTTTCGCGTAATCGGTTCATGGCCGCCAGGTCTGGTGACCCTGCTAGTGCGAGCGTATACAGGCGGTAGGCTTGCGGAAGATCATTGCGAAGTGGCTCGTAGTACCGCCATTGTTGTGCGGCTTTGCGCTGCCATGCGAGCCATTGTTTGCGCACATTTCCGGGAATGCTGTACCCTTGCTTTTCTGCTTCGATCAGGAAGTGACCGGCGTAGGATGTGCCCCAATCGTCGGCAGTCGCCGTGCCGGGCCAGTATGCAAATCCGCCGTTAGCCATTTGCAGCCCGGCGAGTGTCCGGATGCCCGCGGTGACATTTCGCTGGATGCTGGCGAGGCGTTCCGGATTAAGATCGGCAATTTCACTTAGGAAAAGTTGCGGAAATACTCCCGATGTAATCTGCTCGATGCAGCCGTGGGGATACTGAATCAAGTAGGACAGTCTTTTATTGAAATCGACGGGTGGCAATGCCGATAATTCGAGCCGCGCCGATCCGGAACCGGGCACTCCGAAGGAATTCCACGATACGCGTGCGGATTTGCCCGGAGCAATTGCGATTTCAGAAATCTGATGTGTAAGAGGATTTGGATTCTCGACATCAATCTCGATACTGTAGGAAGCCTTTTCCTTGCCGGAAACCGCTTCGAGTTCGACTTTTCCGATGCCTTGAGCCGAGAGTGCTTCCAATTCAAAGAAAGCCATTTTCTCGTCGGGCGCGGCGAAAGTCACTGATTGCACGGGAGAACCCGAAATGCGGAAGTACTTGTTCGCTTTAAGTCGGATGCTAACTTGTTTCACGTTCCGTTCCATCGCAAAAATCGTTACGGGAACCGTAACGCGCTCTCCGGGTGTAATTTTACGCGGCATGGAGGCCAGGAGCATGAGCGGACTTTTAACGGGGGTAGATTTCTCGACCGCGCCGAACGCACCCGCTGTGGTATTGGATGCCACTACCATAGTGCGAACAGATCCGACGTATTTCGGAAGTTTCACAACGTGGGTGGCGGTTTGACCCGGTTTAAGGAAAAACGGCCCCAGATGCATCACTACCGGTTTGAAACGGTCGGCTTTTTTGATTTTTCCTCCGCCTAATTCGGCGTCACCTCCGATGCTGAAGACCTGATTGATTTTGCCGCCATATGCGCCGATTACCTGATCGTACACATCCCATGTTTTTACGCCGAGTGCTTCCCGGGCAAAGAAGGCATCCCAGGGATTCGGCGTCTTAAATCGCGTGAGGTCGAGCAGTCCCTCGTCGACTATGGCAATAGTATAGGACATGGCGCGTCCTTGCCGTTCGCTGATGCGCAATGTAGTTTTCTGTTCCGGGCGAAGTACCGCCGGCATACTGAGTTGCGGTTCGAGAATGGTTTTTTTGTCCACCACCTGAATGGGTATAACGCCGTACAACCGAATCGGAGCGTCATTTCTACTGAAGGCGTGCGGCTGTAAGAGGGTTATGTGAACATACACGTTTGGCGCCAGATCGGAGGTAACCGGAATCCGGACTGTAGTTTCTCCTTCTGTGGTTTTTGCCCAATAGGTTTTTACTACCTGCGAGCCGTTTTCCAGTGAAATCAAAGCGCGGCAGCCCCTGCTTGACGGAAATGATATTACGGCTGTTTCGCCGACATTGTATTGCTGCTTATCGGAATTAAACACGAGCATTTTGGCATCATCACCCGTCATGTTGCGCGACCATGACGGCCAGTCGACGGTAACGGTAGTCCCTGTGGCGTGTCCGCCCGAAGGATCGCTAACGCGGACAAAGTACCGGCCCCAGTCGTTCTCGTCGGCTTTAAAGCTGAATGCCGCGCGTCCGTTTGCTCCGGTTTTCACTACGGCTGATGCATACGGAACCGCTGCGGTGTTGGAGCTGTACTGGGATAAGTCGTCGTTTGATGCATCCCACCACCAGCGCCACTGCACTTTGTAAATTCGCGCTTCAAGCGTAACTCCGGCGCGTGCGCGACCTTTCTCATCTACTGCAACGGCCTCAAAACGGTTAGATTTTCCGGTTTCGAGCATTCCGTATTTGCCCGGATCGGGTGATTTTACGCCGACATAGGTTTTGTATGGCGAAAACGTGGCTGGTACGACATCGGTGCTGACATCGCCACCGGCTTCATGTGCCTTTGTGATCAGTGCTATGCGCAGCATTCCCGGAGCCATGTTTTGCAGGGTGGGATTTACCTTAATTTGTGCCAGGCCCCTTTCGTCGGTTGAACCGGAAAAAAGCGTGATGTCTTCTCCCGCAAAATTTCGGGACGGATCATCAAAAACAAACTTCGGAAAGGCGTTAAATTTTGTTTCCTGAGGAGAAAACCGAGCCTGAACATCGATTTTCGCGTTCTTGGCGGGAGCGCCGTGAAGCCACTGCACTGCTACCCCGGCGGTACTGAGTTGCCCTGCCGGAAGCATCCGATTTGCAAACCCATTTTTGATTCGGAATCGGTTTGGCTTTATGGTTTCGATTTTAAGGCTCTTATAAAATTGTGCTCCGCCGACGGAAACCCTGGCTTCGTAATTACCGGTAATCGCGGTTTTAGCGGTTGCGAATTTAAATACGTAGTGATTCTTAGGACTGTAGAATGCAACTTCCTGATGAATCATCTTTCCGTTCGGATCAGAAATTCTGAGTTTAACGGGGTGCGATGCAGGAATTCGTGAAGCCTTGTCGTTAAGTACAAAAGAAAGAAACAAGGTGTCGCCCGGACGCCATACGCCTCGTTCGCCATAAATGTAACCTTTAAGTCCTTTCTGTAACGTTTCTCCGCCCGAAACATCGAAGTTGCTAAGCGACTGCGAGTTGCCGTCGTCCAGTTTGAGATACGTAGTACTGGTGCCTTTGCGAACTACCGCAAAAAATGCCTTCTTCTGTACTAAAGCCGTTGCTGTGCCCTCCGGATTGGTTTTGAGCGACTGGAGTCTTTGCTTTTGAAAGTCGTACAAGACAATGTCCGCGCCTGCCACGGGTTCTGTTGTGGTAATGTCATTAACGGCAAAGAAATACGTTTGATTATCTCCTTTCTTGGCTATAACCCCGAGATTGCTGGCGAGCACATTGGTGATCACGCGGTTGTTCGAATAGTAAGACCGGCTGCACGGGTTTTCTCGCTCGCTCCAATCATAGTAGTAGCCGTAGTAATCATAGTCGCCCCATTCATCATCGGTTGAACCTGATGTTACCTCTTCCTCTTCTTCTCCGGCTTCGGACTCATTTTCAGGCGTATCCGAGGCGTCGCAGGAATACAGAGAGTAGGACTTTTTCATCGAAAACTCCACTCTGTAAATCGCGCCCGGTTCAGGTTTGATCATCGACGACAGATCGAGCGAATATGCGTTCCATTTTTTTGCATTCGGCAGTCGGTTTGCTGTCAGGTCGATGGTTTTTGATGCTATCGGCCGTGCTACTTTGCGCAAATCATAACTGCCGTCCAACTCGTTATCCTGAAGAAATTGCAGGACGTTATTTTCGTAGATTTTGTAAACCCGCACGTCGACTTTACTCAGGTTTACCGTTTCAAAATTGAGTTTCAGATTTTGTGAAGCCGGTAAGATGGTGCCGCTGCCCAACAGTCTTACCTGCGGTTTCATCGGGCGAAATGCTACTTTTGCTGCATACCCCCGGGTTAACTTCCTGCCGTCCGTACCGGTTATTCCCTGAAAAACTTCAAGGAGCAAGCTTCCGTCCAGGGGCTGCTCAAAAAACACTTTCAACACATTGCCATCTACGGCATATTGCAAATTACTGGCTGACTCCACAGCTACGAGTCCGCTAAAATCCTGATCGCGCTGCAGGGGATTTGAGAAATTGATTTTTAGCGATTGATTATCTTCATCGGAAATACCGACATGCACTACTTTAAAATCCGATTTCGACGGGATTTTTACATCCAGCGTGCCCGTGCGGTCAATATCGGATGACGCGCCGTCCCAGTTCACTGCAACGGTGCTTTCGGAGTCTTTCCGGACAATACCTTCAACCACAAAAGAAAATCTAGAGGTTTCGGAAGGTGAGGCGTTTACGCGAATTTTTAAAGGCTGACCGTCCTGCGTTGCGCCGACCATTTTTCTTACTGCTGCAGGATCGAGTTTATCGGCACTGCGGAGAGTCATAATGAGAAACTGGCGGCGGTCATCGGTGGATTGCAATTCGCCGAACCCCACCTGAAAATCCTGCCTGATGGTTTTAATAGAAAAGCGGAAGTCGGCTTGTTCGCGCGGCACATCCGCTACTTTGGAAAGATGAAGAGTAATCCTGTACTCCTGATCTTGTTTCAATGGTTCCGCCGGGCGGAATGCCACCACATTGTTGGGCAACAAAATGACCTTGCCTTTAACGGAGGGACTAATGGTGAAGAGGTCGTCATCTAACTCGCCGTTTACTTTCCAGTCGGACCGGCTAAAAGTCAGACCCACGCGGATGTCGTCATGAGCTGAAACTGTTCCCGAAGAAAAGCTGGTAATGTACTCGCGAAATAGGGTAAAATCAGAATCCGGAGCTGTATCCTGACACGATAGGAATGTCAGGAACAACAGGACTAGGGCAAAAACTTTATTCATGTTCGATTGATAATTTAGCTACCTGCGACGCTGCTGAAAAAACTGCATCATAAGAGCGGCGCATTCGTCCGCAAGAACTCCGGTGCATACTTCCGTTTTCGGATGTAAGTTGCCTCCCATGGCTGTGTAGCCCCGTGTATTGTCGCCCGCGCCGTAGACTATTCGACTGATCTGGCTCCAGTATAAAGCACCGGCACACATCTGACAGGGTTCTACGGTAACGTACATCGTGCAATTTTTAAGATATTTTCCACCTAAAAAATTCGCGGCTGCGGTGATTGCCTGCATTTCTGCATGTGCGGTGACATCGTGGAGAAGTTCGGTAAGATTGTGACTTCGGGCGATGATCCGATTGTCTGCGACGACCAGCGCACCAATGGGAATTTCTCCTTTTTCGTACGCTTCCTTTGCTTCCGAAAGCGCCTTACGCATAAAATACTCATCGGTGAAAACGGGCTCCATGACCTCAAATGTACACCTTATCTGTGTACATTTGCACCATGTCCGAAAAATTGCTAGACCGCATCAAATTTCCATCCGATTTGCGGAAGTTTACAGAAGCGGAGGTACCTTTAGTGGCCGCAGAATTGCGCGACTTTATTATTGATATTGTATCGGTCAAGGAAGGTCATCTCGGAGCGAGCCTTGGCGTGGTTGAGCTTACCCTGGCACTGCATTATATTTTTAATACACCGGAGGATCTTCTGGTGTGGGACGTGGGCCACCAGGCTTACGGGCATAAAATTCTTACAGGGCGGCGGGAGCATTTTTCTACCAACCGACAACTGGGCGGAATTTCTGGATTTCCGAAACGCGCGGAAAGTGAATACGATACATTCGGCACCGGTCATTCGTCAACAGCGATATCGGCCGCTTTAGGGATGGCACTTGCTTCTAAATTGGAGCGAAGTTCGCGTCATCACATCGCCGTGGTGGGCGATGCCAGCATTGCCTCAGGAATGGCCTTTGAGGGTTTAAACCACGCCGGTGTAACGGATGCTAATTTGTTGGTTATTCTCAACGATAACTCTATTGGCATCGATCCGAGCGTCGGGGCGCTAAAAAATTATCTTACCTCAGTGAAAAATGGGCGTAATGCGAAGCAGAACAATATTATTGAGTCGCTCAACTTTTCCTATTCCGGTCCTATTGACGGCCATGATTTCCCTGCATTACTGAGAGAGCTTCGCCGCCTCCGCCAGGTATCGGGCCCGAAATTTCTCCATGTGATTACGACCAAGGGAAAAGGGCTTGCGCAGGCTGAGCAGGATCAGGTTTTGTATCATGCTCCGGGTAAATTCGATAAACATACGGGAAACCTGTTGCCAAAAACAGAAGTTGATCTTCCGCCTAAATTTCAGGATGTGTTTGGAAAAACACTGGTGGAGTTGGCACGTGTAAATCCAAAAATTGTCGGCATTACCCCGGCCATGCCAACCGGCTGTTCTATGACGTACCTGATGGAGGCATTTCCGGATCGGGCATTCGATGTAGGTATTGCAGAGCAACATGCGGTAACGCTCGCTGCCGGAATGTCGACCCGCGGATTTGTAGTGTTTTGCAACATTTATTCGACTTTTGCGCAGCGCGCCTACGATCAGATCATTCACGATGTTGCTCTGCAGCAGTTGCCCGTTATTTTTTGTCTTGACCGCGCTGGGTTGGTTGGTGAAGACGGTGCAACACATCACGGCATATTCGATCTCGCCTATTTGCGCTGCATCCCGAACATGACTCTTTTTGCGCCTCTTGACGAGGTAGAACTACGTCAGATGCTGTATACGGCACAGCTTCGGTCGTGTGGGCCTTTGGCCATACGATATCCGAGGGGCCGCGGTGTTACGCTAAATTGGGAACAACCCTTTTCTGAAATTCCATTGGGTAAGGCAAGGAAACTTCGGGAAGGGCAACAAATAGCCGTTCTTTCAACGGGGTTTATTGGTCAGGAGGTGATTTCCGCTTTAAACGGATTTCCTTATGGGGTGGCGGCACACTTTCATTTTGGCTTTGTAAAACCATTGGACGAGGAGGCTTTACACACCATTTTTCGAAATTTCAATCATGTGATAACGGTGGAAGACGGTGTAATTGCCGGCGGTTTCGGGAGCGCAGTTGCAGAATTTGCTACAGCGCACCGGTATACAATTCCGATTGATCGGTTAGGAATTCCAGACACTTTCATTGAACATGGTACCGTAGCGGAGTTGCGCGATTTATGCGGCATTTCAGCCTCAGCAATTGCGCAGAAACTATCCCAACTTATTTAAAAGCCTCCCGGCCGTTAATCATGGTAAACAATTCGAGCGCGTTACCATCTGTGAGTAGGGAAACAAAATGACAAATGTGCAGCAATCGGTCGTAGAGGGAGTCCTGTTCGGCAGAAAACTTTTCAGGCAACATCCGCATCAGGAGTCGATCGTAATTTGATTCTTTGCCGGCACTGCTGTTATTGAAGGCGGTAATGAACCGATCCAGCAATGTCTGGATAATGCGATAGCCCGTTATTTCCTTTTCTGTTACCTCCCTACTCTGGTAAATCTTGGAAACGCTAAGCTTAATGATGTCGTTCATTTGCGCTTTGTAGATGCTTTTATCCATGAGTGCAAACGGAAAAGCGCCCTGCATAATAGCGGGCTCATTTTCCATAAACACGCGGACAGCATCATTGATCAGGCTTCCGATGGCTAATGCGCGCAAGTAACTGATACGATCTTCCCGTGTAGTAAGCGAATTGTACTTGGGCGTGTCGATAGTATCCTTAACCAGTTTGATTAAATATTCGAGGGCATAATCTTCCGAGACGAGTCCGAGGTTAATGCCATCTTCAAAATCAATTATCGTATAACAAATATCATCTGCAGCCTCAACGAGGTAGGCCAGCGGATGGCGTTCAAAGCCGATGTCATCACCTGACTTATTGGGGTGCAATCCCAATTCGGCGGCTACTTCCGTAAAAAAGTGCTTGTCTTTTTGAAAGAAGCCGTACTTTTTATCAGCGATGTTTCCGGTTGGTTTTTTGGGGAGGCTTTCTTTGGGATATTTCATAAAGGCACCGAGCGTCGCATAAGAAATGCGCAAACCGCCTTCTGCTCCCGGGCGGTTGCCGGTTAAAACGGTAAATCCGTTGGCGTTGCCTTCGAAATCAATGAGATCCTGCCATTGTTTGGGCGTTAAGGAGTCCTTGAACTGCAAGCCGTTCCCGATGCTGAAATATTCTCCAATGGCTTTTTCGCCGGAGTGTCCGAACGGTGGGTTCCCGATGTCGTGTGCGAGGGCTGCTGCAGCTACAATAGCCCCAAAATCGCTCATGTGATAGCCGTGCTGCTCGCGAAGATGCGGGTATTTATCCAGAATCTGCTTTCCGACCAATCGACCCAACGAACGCGCCACGACCGATACTTCGAGGCTGTGCGTTAGTCTGGTATGTACAAAGTCGGTTTTTGACAGCGGGATAACCTGGGTTTTATCTTGTAAACTCCGGAATGCCGAAGAGAAAATGATCCGATCGTAATCTACATCAAATCCGAGCCGGGTATCGTCCTGATCTTTTCGGAGTCGTTTATTTTTATCACCCTGACGGCGTAGCGAGAGTAGTTGTTCCCAGTGCATCATATCAGTTTAAACCGCAAGCCGAGCAGTATCATTCGTTCCTGCATATTTTGTGATGACGAAGATATGGTAAAATCGGAAATACGATACTCGATAAAGCTTTTATGATTCAATAGGTTTTGTCCGGTAAGAGTGAATTCGCATTCAGTTTTTTCAGGTTTATAAAAGACTTCGAATCTTAGAAAATTATACGCTATGTCTACATTGGTATCAGGTAAAATGGTCAATAATTTTGTTTGCACCTGAAGTTTTTCTTTCCACTTGTAAGTGATGGTAGTCTCGTTTCGGAATTGCACTAACTCGTTCGTTAATCCTTGGGCAGAAAATCGGCTGAGCGACATCTGTATGCTGTTTTGCACATTGACGCCTTGACTTCGGGCCGTACTGAGGTTTAGATCACCCGAATAGTTATCAATTGTGACTGATCTCAAGTTGCCAAGACTAATGAAATTAAAAGAATTTGTGCGGGATGCCGATCCGAAGAAACGAGCATTTAGTTTAAGAAACGGGATGAACTTATGGGTGGTGATGTTGTACTCGAATTGTTCATCGCCAAAGGACAACAATAACTGGCTATCGTAAATTACGGTCGGCGTAACTGTAAAATTGTAAAAATAATTCCGATTTCGGCAGCTATAGCGAAAAAGCGTGTTGAAATAGAACGTGTTGTAAAAATCTGAAATGGTGTATCCGAGCGAAAAGCTGGTAGATTTGATGGAGCGAAAGGCACCCTCATTGCTAAGTGCGGTGCGGTAGGACGTAAGTATCGGATTGCGGAACACCTGGCTGATTAGCGGCAGGTCGACACTTTGTTCTACTTAAAAATTGGCGGAATGTTTGCGCCTGACGCGGTAGTCAAATTCACCATTGATTAGCATATGCCTGTCGATGTTTTTCCTGCTGAAAGCCTCCATTTCGCTGAAAAAAATCGATGGCTCGACTATTGTCACCCAACGCTCCCCCTTCAGGACCGCTTTGGCTTTGAACTCGTTAAAGAAAGACGACATTGTAACGTCATTGCTTAAATCAAACGGCGCATTGCCGATAGATTCCAGATTGCTTATTAGTTGTTCGCCCGAAAAACCGCTAACATTTTTAAGGATCAGATTCCACTTGCCACCCTGATGATATTCTACGGTATTGGAAAGATGGCGTTGCCGGGAATTGACATCCTGGCGTCTGAAAGTTAACACAGTGTCGACCGACAGTGGAGGGAGCAGGTCGAGTTGCTGGACGGTTTCCGTATACATGAAGTCCGGCCGGATCTTGAGGGCTTTCCCATCGGCAACTTTATGTGAGATGCTGCCATACCATTGTAGGTGTTCGAGCCGCGAATCAGTTTGCACTCCCGTACGTACCCCGTTGTTGGTCGCGTCATTTTGATAATCTGCCCGGCGGTTGCTGTAGGAAATGCCGCTGAAAATCTGGGTAGTGTTGCCGTTGTAAAACTGCCAGTCGTTTCCGAGCGATACCATCATAGGGCGGCGGATTTGCCGATCCGTATTGACGAAGGTCACCTCATCGCTGTTCAGATTGTAGCGTGTGCTCGAAAAAAGATCTTGTGAGAATCTGTCCATTACCACATCGGCTGTAATGCTCGATTTAAACCTTTGGGAAAACGAGTAAATGAACGAGTGCGACGTGCCAAGCGTATTGTTAAACAGACTCGGAACGCCTTGAAATTTTCTGAAAACGCCTTCCGATACAAGCATCGGCGCGGCCCGTTGACCCGTATCGACATCGGTGGTAAGTCCGATACTGTTGTCGAGGCCGGTGTTATTGAGCGTGGCAGCAGAAAATCCTTTTATCTTCGTTGCGAGCGTAAGGCCGGTCAATGCATTGTTGTAGCGCGAATGAAAGTCGTTGTTCAGGTTTGCCTCCAGGGAAAAGGAGGCAAGTCCTTCTTTTAACTTTATGTTCAGCGCAACCGATTTGGTGCGCGTAATTTTGTGCAGCACTTTATCGTTGTTGAAATTCTCGATGGCTTCAACCGATTGGACAGCGTCGACATCAAGGTTTTTACTGCCCACGCGATACCGATTTTTAAAAAGGTCGTCGCCGTCGAGCATGAGCGCGCTGATTTCGCGACCTTTATATGATAGTTTTCCATCGTCGGCCACCTCCACGCCGGGGAGTTTTTTCAACAAATCTTCGAGAACGCGTTCGGAACCATCGCGGAACGCATCCGGATTGTATACGACGGTGTCTTTTTTCTGCCGGATGGGAATTTTGTTCTCGATAACTACTTCCCGTAATGAATCTACTCTCGGCTGAAGATTAATTTGGAGATTCCTTACTGGTTTTTCCAGAAAAATTTCGAGCGTGCTATAGCTTAAATGGGCAACCTCAAGATATAAACTGTCTTCATTAACAGAAAAATTAAATCTTCCATCAAGATTTGTAAATTGAAATGCAAGCACATTTCCCTTTTTCTTGATTTGCACACGGGCACCCGTAACTAATGCTTCATCAGATTTAACAACTCCCGATATCTGCGCATACAATGAATGACTGAGTAGTAAAGCAACAATAAAGGCAAAGTTCCATTTCATGTAGAGGTGAGCAAGTAGAATTACCTATGCTTAGTTGCTGCATTTTCTAAAATTTCAACACCCGAATTATAAACTTTCCCGCCGCTACTATCGAAATTAAAGGAATTCATTTCCTCATATTTGTTTAGAGCCATTCGTTTAAAGTCAGCAAAAGTAGACACCTTTTTACCTGAATATGGATTTATAATTTTATGTTCTGCAGAGAACTTTATGCGCGATGCGTTAATCTCATATATCGGACCTTTGTCAAGGATTTTGACTTTCAGTATTAAGCCCGGTAATCCGCTATATTTGGCAGGACCATCTGCGACGGGAATGTCATTAGCAAAATACGTTTCAAATTTTCTACCTCTGAAAGTAGTAATCGCTTTCTGACATTTAAAAGATAAAATTGTTAGGGTGTCCGGCAAAATTTCCCATTTAAAAACAGATAGACTATCGACAACATTATAATAATTCGTATAAATTCTCTCTTGCGAAAACATTTTGTCGGCTATAAAATCTTTAAAAATATAGCTCGTGTCCGGACTTTTTATCAGAATAGATGTTTTGCCATCTTTATTCACGATCTTTTTCGGAATTGGAGTCTTGGGATATCGGGCTTGAACAGATATCCCATCCATATGATTTAGTTCTATGAGATGTTCGAAAGGTTGAGCACTGGTTCCGCTCATATCGATTTGCTGTTCATACGTCACGGATATAGTTTGCCCAGTAACAATACTACTTAGCAAACCAATAAGCAGAAAAAAGTAAAAGTTATTCAAAATCAGCAATTAAATTTTACGGAGGAGTGAGGCAATTCTCCAATTTCTCATTTAACTTGGCCTCAGCACAAAGTCTTAAATCAATAATCATTTGTAAGTAGACAGACACTCCCGGAGCCGATTGAATGTTTTGCAGCAAGAGGCAAATTCTACGACATTCCGATCATCATCTTTAGCTTCAGCAGTGTCACACATCGTAAAGGTCTCAAATTTTTTCTCACGGGAGCCATTATATACCCCCTTGGCAAATAAAATCGATTAATTACACTTTACAGGTTAACGCTAAGTAAAACATAACTTTAATGAAACAAAAACGGTCGCCCTCGGGCGACCGTTACTATTAAGATCCGCACATTTCGCAATCGTCCGGTTCGGCGTTACGGGCGCGTTCGATCATCGCGCGGAATTCATCCGCTTCAATGGCTTCCACTTCCACCGCAGGGGCATCAATGGCCGGTTTGATTACGGCTGTCTCCGCAGCCGGTTGCGCTTTCTTATCGTTGTTTAGCGTAAACTTAATCGCGTCAACTGCTGATTTGGTCCGTAGATAGTACATACCGGTTTTAAGTCCGGACTGCCATGCGTAGAAATGCATCGAGGTCAGCTTCGCAAAATTCGCGTCCTGCATAAACAGGTTCAGCGATTGCGACTGGTCTATAAAGTAACCGCGCTGGCGCGACATGTCGATAATATCTTTCATCGACATTTCCCAAACGGTTTTGTACAATTCTTTCAAATCCTGCGGGATGCCCTGAATGTTTTGGATAGAACCGTTGTGGCGCATGATTTCCTGCTTCAAATCCTCGTTCCACAATCCGCGTTTCACCAAGTCTTCAAGCAAATGCTTGTTTACAACGATGAACTCTCCGGACAACACCCGCCGGGTATAAATGTTCGATGTATACGGTTCAAAGGCCTCGTTGTTGCCAAGGATTTGCGAGGTAGATGCCGTTGGCATTGGCGCCACCAGAAGTGAATTTCGCACGCCGTGCTGCATAACTTCCTTCCGAAGCGACTTCCAGTCCCAACGACCGGATAGATCCTCATCCTTCAATCCCCAAAGGTTATACTGAAACTCTCCGGCCGCGATTGGCGACCCGGCAAATGTTTCGTAAGCCCCCTCCTCTTTCGCCATTTCCATGGAGGCTGTAACGGCGGCAAAGTAAAGAGTTTCAAAAATTTCCTGATTCAGTTGTTTTGCTTCATCGCTCGTAAACGGCATGCGAAGCAAAATAAAGGCATCCGCTAAGCCTTGTACGCCCAAACCGATCGGACGGTGGCGCATGTTCGAGCGCTCTGCTTCCGGAACCGGATAGTAGTTGCGATCTATAACCTTATTCAGGTTTCGCGTAACGCGCTTCACCACATCAAACAACAATTGGTGGTTGAATTGCCCGTCTTCCACAAACATAGGCAGCGAAATCGACGCGAGATTACAAACAGCAATTTCGTCTTTAGAGGTGTACTCCATAATTTCCGTACACAGGTTAGACGAACGGATTACGCCGATATTCTTCTGATTTGATTTCCGGTTAACAGCATCCTTGTACAACATGTATGGCGTTCCGGTTTCGATCTGCGATTCAAGGATTTTCTCCCAAAGTTCGCGGGCGCGAATGGTCTTACGTCCTTTGCCCTGTGCTTCATACGAGTGATACAAATTCTCAAATTCTTCACCGTAACAATCGTACAGTCCGGGACATTCGTTCGGGCACATCAACGTCCACTGTCCGTCTTCCTGCACGCGTTTCATAAACAAATCCGAGATCCACATGGCATAGAATAAATCGCGGGCGCGCATTTCCTCTTTACCGTGATTCTTCTTTAAGTCGAGAAACTCAAAAATATCCGCATGCCACGTTTCGATGTACACCGCGAAACTACCTTTTCGCTTACCGCCGCCCTGATCTACATACCGCGCGGTGTCGTTAAAAACGCGTAACATCGGCACAATTCCATTGGATGTACCGTTCGTGCCTCGAATGTAAGATCCGGTAGCGCGGACATTGTGAATGGAAAGCCCGATCCCTCCGGCCGATTGCGAAATCTTTGCAGTATTTTTTAAAGTATCGTAAATCCCGTCGATGGAATCGTCTGACATGGCCAAAAGAAAACACGACGACATTTGCGGTTTAGGTGTACCGGCGTTGAACAGTGTGGGAGTTGCGTGGGTAAAGAACTTTTTAGACATAAGTTCGTAGGTCTCAATTACCGCATCCAGATCGGTCAGGTGAATTCCCACTGCCACCCGCATAAGCATGTGCTGCGGACGCTCTACGATCTTGCCGTTAATTTTTAACAGATACGAACGCTCCAGCGTTTTAAACCCGAAGTAGTCGTAGTTAAAATCGCGGTTGTAAATAATATGTGAATCGAGGAACGCTGCATTATCGCGGATAACCTCGTAAACCTCTTCAGAAAGGAGCGGCGACGCCTGCCCTGTACGCGGATTGACATAGTGAAACATGTCCGACATCGTTTCAGAGAACGACTTCTTAGTATTCTTGTGCAGGTTAGAAATTGCGATCCGCGCGGCCAGCAAAGCATAATCCGGATGCTGAACCGTCATCGCAGCGGCAGTTTCAGCCGCAAGATTGTCAAGTTCTGAAGTAGACACTCCATCGTATAGCCCTTCAATAACCCGCATGGCCACCTTAACCGCGTCGACGAGGTCATTCAGACCGTAGCACAATTTCTTAATTCTGTCCGTAATCTTGTCGAACATTACCGGCTCTTTACTGCCGTTGCGTTTTACTACATACATACTCTTTGTTTTTGTGGAAATCAGAAAATCCCTTCCCTGACCCCGGGTTTTTACTTATTGATAAACCGGCTCCCGCCGGAGGTATTACTTAAAAATCAGCGTCGAACGAAATTTTCTGCGCATCCGCGTCATTATTGATAACGCCGGCCTTCTGGTATTCCGATACACGCTTTTCAAAAAAGTTGGTTTTTCCCTGAAGCGAAATCATGTCCATGAAATCAAACGGATTGGTCGAGTTGTACACTCGACTGCACCCGAGCTCTACCAGAAGCCTGTCGGTAACAAACTCCAGATACTGCGTCATCAGCGTGGCATTCATCCCGATAAGGCTCACCGGAAGCGATTCCGTAATAAATTCACGCTCAATGTCGAGCGCGTCCGTAATAATTTCGGTGATTCTCGCCTTGGAAACCTTATTGATCAGGTGGTGATTGTGCAAATGCACCGCAAAGTCACAATGCATTCCCTCGTCACGCGAAATCAATTCATTCGAAAACGTAAGCCCCGGCATGAGTCCGCGCTTTTTCAGCCAATAAATCGAACAAAAAGCACCGGAGAAGAAAATGCCTTCCACCGCAGCAAAAGCAATCAAACGCTCGGCAAAAGAGTCCGACTTTATCCACTTCAAAGCCCACTCCGCCTTTTTCATGATCGCAGGAAATACTTCGATGGCCCGCAACAAGCGATCTTTTTCAACCTCATCCTTGACGTACGTATCAATCAATAGCGAATACGTCTCACTGTGAATGTTCTCCATCATGATCTGAAAACCGTAAAAGAATTTGGCTTCCGGATACTGAACCTCATTTACAAAATTCTCCGCCAGGTTCTCATTGACAATCCCGTCTGACGCAGCAAAAAAGGCCAGAATATGCTTGATGAAATACTTCTCGTCTTCAGTGAGTTTCTGATTCCAGTCGGTCAGGTCCTGCTGAAGATCAATTTCCTCCGCAGTCCAGAAACAAGCCTCTTGCTTCTTATACCACTCCCAGATATCGTGATGTTTGATGGGAAAAATAACAAATCGATTTTTGTTTTCTTGTAGAATCGGTTCTATAGCTGACATGGGAAAAAGTTATTTTAACAGAAAATTAAGTCGCAAATACGGTTACAAAGATTGATAAAGCAAGCGGATTTGTAAAGGCAAACTTTTCCACAAACCGGGATACTTTTTAACAACGGAAAACAAAAAAATCAGTTATCAACAATTCGTTAATACATTGATTTAAAATTATTTACACGATTAAAAAAACGCAGAAGCCGCGCCAGTAAAGGGATGAAAAAGCAACCGAACGGAAAGTTTTAAACAGTAGGTTTACGGTACTCCTGAGCGACTTTCTCCAGCTCGTCGTACCAATCCTGACCGAAACGCCGAATGAGCGCCTCGCGGACAAATTTATACACCGGAACTTCCAGCTCCCGACCCAGCGAACATGCCTCGTCACAAATGTCCCACCGGTCGTAATTTACGGCTGCAAACTCCGAAAAATCCTTCACGCGGATCGGGTATAAATGACAAGACACGGGTTTCTTCCAACTGACCTCGCCCTGATTATACGCCTGCTCAATTCCGCACAAAGCCGTCGCTCCGTCAAAAATCACATAGGCGCAATCCTTATTGTCAATCAGCGGGGTTTCCAACGTACCGTCCGTACCCACTACCCAGGTGCCCTGAGCCTCAATAGCCGCCACGCCTTCGGGCCGCAAAAACGGTTTTACCTTAGGATAAATTTCATCCAGAATCCGGGTCTCGTCATCGCTAAGTGGAGCACCGGCATCGCCGTCAATGCAACATCCTCCCTTGCAGGCCGACAAGTTACAAACGAACTCGTTGTCCAGAATATCCTCCGAAACGATGGTCTTTCCCAGTTGAAACATGCCGCAAAGGTAGCCGCAGCCCCAAAGCCGCGCAATTATTTGACGTTAAATTTGGGCGTGCCCCGCCTCGGCGGGCCTGCCCGCCGAGGCGGGTCGCGTGTTCCGCTATATCCGCCGCAGTATGCGCCGGGATGCCGCTCCACCCGCTCACGCAGGCGGTAGCCGGAAACGTCCTGCTTTCTTCACGGAAGTATAACACAACACCGCTTATATTTTAGCTAATTTTGCGGCAAAATAGCTTATGGAAATCATCTTCAGAGAAATTGTTACCGTCGGGATGGTGCTTTTTGCCGTAATAGATATCGTCGGAAGCGTACCCATCATCGTTGACCTCCGGCAGCGGCATGGCCGGATCGAATCCGAAAAAGCCTCGCTGGTTGCCCTGCTGATTATGATCGTATTCCTGTTCATAGGCGAAGAAATCCTGAACCTCATCGGGATTGATGTCAATTCGTTTGCCGTAGCCGGCTCATTCGTGCTGTTCTTCATCGCACTCGAAATGATTCTCGGCATCCGACTTTACCGCGACGAAGAATCCAGCTCGGCTTCCATCGTGCCGATTGCCTTTCCGCTAATTGCCGGCGCCGGCACCATGACCACTCTGCTGTCACTCCGCGCACAATATCAAACGATCAACATCATCATCGCCATCGTGCTTAACATTATCCTGGTGTACACCGTCCTAAAAAGTTCAGCCCGCATCGAGCGTGCACTGGGAAATAACGGCGTCAATATTGTCCGCAAGGCTTTTGGAGTGGTGTTGCTTGCGATCGCTGTTAAATTGTTTGCTTCGAATGTTAAAGCGCTTTTTGCGTAATCGCAAATTGAATTATTTTTACTGCCCTGATTGCAAAACATGAAGATTTTTATTTACACACTCATTACGCTGGCACTTGCACTGGTAATTTTTAATTTTACCTTACTCGACTTCAACAATCTTCTTGAAGGCGACAGCGTTGTGGCACTTATCGGTATCGCGGCTTCGTTCTGCGCCATATTTATTCTGCTCATTTTCATGATGTCAAAGCGCATCGAAGAAAAACTGAAAGAGAAGTAGTGTTTGACGTACTCATTATCGGCGGCGGCGTAGCCGGAATGTCATGTGCCCTCGTCTTAGGCTCGGCGCAGCATAAACCATTTGCCACCGGCAAAACCATCGGCGTCATCGCCCATCAAAAAGCATCAAATCTGCAGGAGGCTGTATTCTACAACGCCTACGGAATTCCCCCCGGAACCACCGGCCGAAAATTGCTCGACAGCAGCCGTGAACATCTGGCAAACCAGTATCCGCACGTGCAGCAAATCAACAACGAAAAAGTACTTCGCATCGAAGGCGATGCTCCCCAATTTCGGGTTATCACCAATAAGAACGAATACATTGCCGCCGCGATAGTGCTGGCGACCAATGCCTCAAATCCATTTAGCATTGGCGGACTCGAAGCGTACGTTCGGCCGCACGGGAAAATGCATCCGGATAAAAACCGACTTCAACTGGAAAATGTGGATGGGCTGGTGAAAGACGGACTCTACGTTGCCGGAACACTTGCCGGAACCCGCAGTCAGCTTGCCATTGCCGCCGGTAGCGGCGCAGCAGTCGCAACAGACATTCTTACGATGTGGAATAACGGAGTGCCTGCGCACAGTCACGATAAGCTGTCGCGCTAATTCTTGCCGGAATCTTTTAATACCTCAGCAATCATCGCATCTTCGCGCAGAACAATTTCATAATATCTTGACTCGCCATATAATTGCCGCGCAAATTCAGCGGTAAGATATCGTTTCACCAACGCTTTATTGCCGGTTAAATTCAGCGCCACCCCGCCCTGAGCAACATACTCGCGGAATGCGGCAAAATAGTTTTCATTGCGATCCATTTTCGACAAAAACTGCGTGTAATTTAATCCGTCAAATAATTTTCTGTCGCGGTCGAGCTGTTCAAAAACAAAATGTCCTACCATACCGGATTGCATCAGGTAGGCAACGCCTTCAGAGCCGTGTTCTACTTCAAGCGGCACGAACACATCAGGGACTATACCGCCGCCGCCATACACCGTTCTGCCCTTTTTTGTCCGGAATTTTAGTGTATCGGCAACTTTAATCGAATCTTTAGAATAAAGTTCGCCACTGTCGAAGCGCTTTTCAAACTCAGTAAAATATTCCTCCGAGCCGCCCCGGTAGTTTTTCTGAATGGAGCGGCCACTTGGTGTGTAGTAGCGCGCCACGGTGAGTCGCACCGCACTGCCGTCCTCGAAATCCATTTCGCGCTGCACCAATCCTTTCCCGAAGGAACGCCGCCCGACAATAATGCCGCGGTCGTTATCCTGCAAAGCACCGGCAAGAATCTCACTTGCGGAAGCAGAGTTTTCGTTAATCAGCACATACACTTTCCCTTTTTCAAACAGTCCGCCGCCTACCGCGTAACTGCGGTCAATGCGTCCTTTTTTGTTTTTAGTGTATACAATCAGATCGCGGTTCGGGAGAAACTCGTCGGCAATTTCAATCGCTTTCTCCATGTAGCCTCCGCCGTTGTCGCGCACATCCACCACCATCGACGTTGCTCCCGCAGTAATTAACTTGCCGAGCGACTCGCGAAATTCAGTAAACGTGCTTTCGGCAAATCGGTTGATTTTGATGTAACCCAACGCAGGTGCGACCATTACCGCTGCTTCAACGCTGCGAATGGGCACGGTTTCACGAACAACCTTAATTTTTAAAATTTTGTTCTGACTTTTGCGAAAAACCGTCAGCTCTACTTCGGAACCTTCCTCCCCTTTTAGTTTTGAAAACAGGCTGTCGGTCGGAAGTTTTCGGCCGTACAATTTGGTGGCGCCTGCGTACAAAATCCGGTCGCCCGGCTCGATCCCGGCTTTGGCAGAAGGGCCGTTCTCAATAGGTTGGATTACAGCAACCGTATCCTTGTACATGTAGAAATTAACCCCGATTCCGACAAAATCACCTTTCATGTACTCGGCGGTTTCCTCCTGCTCGCTGGGCGGTAGATACACCGAATGCGGGTCGAGTTTTGCCAGAATGTTGTTCACGGTAATGTCGACAATAGAATCAGTATTGATGTTGTCTACATATTCGCTCTCAATAAAGTCAATGAGTCGGTTGAGTTTATTCTTGTATGCGTTTTGCGTTACCGGAATTGCGGGCGTCGAGAAGTTTAGCATACTGCCAAGCAGAATTCCAGCAGCAAGACTGCTGAAAATGTATATGGGCAGTAATTTATTTTCCTTCTTCATTTTACTCCAAATGCGGCAGATGAACAACTTCCACCCCGGCTTTCTCCAAAAAGTCAAGTCCACTGGAATCTTTATACGCCTCCTGATACACTACCCTTGTGATGCCCGACTGATGAATGAGTTTACTGCATTCCCGGCAGGGCGAAAGCGTGATGTAAAGCGTTGCGCCTTCGCAGGATTGCGTAGACCGGGCCACCTTCAAAATGGCATTGGCTTCGGCGTGGAGCACATACCATTTGGTATATCCTTCTTCGTCTTCACAATAATTTTCGAACCCGGACGGCGTTCCGTTGTACCCGTCAGAAATAATCATTTTTCCGCGCACGATGATAGCGCCGACTTTCTTTCTATTGCAGTGTGAAAGCAATCCCCATTCACGTGCTATGCGCAGATAAGCCGTGTCGTACCGGCCTCTTTTCCCCTCTTCCATTACTTCCATATCGGATTGTCTATGATCATGGGCACTACTACTCCTATTACGAAAGCCGACAGAATTAACGTCCAGTCGCGCTGTGAAAAACGTCGCGAGGATTGCACCAGATATGCCAGTACAAGCATGGCCAGTACCACAATGATTTGTGCTATTTCGATTCCGAGCGCAAACTCAAGCAAAGGCAGCAATTTGTCAGAGGGCGAGCCCGGCAAAATAGATTTGAAATAACCTGCAAATCCGAGTCCGTGAATGAGGCCGAAAAACCCTGTGATGACAATGGATGTGCTCTGCTTTAATTTGGCGATTTTTCCGGCGTTTAACAAGGTGTACATCGCAGTGATCAGGATCGTAACGGGAATCAGAAACTCAACAATACCTTCGTCAAGCGTTATGATGCCAAAAACAGACATCAGCATGGCGGCGGTGTGACCGAGCGTGAATACCGACACAAGAATCAGTATTTTCTTCCAATCCGCGAAAGTGTAGGGAACCGTCAGGGCGATCAGAAACAGTACGTGATCGTAACCGTTGAGATCAAGTACGTGATGCAGACCCGTTTGCACATAAATCCAAAAATCCGACATAACTATTGTGTACGCGGTAAACTTACAACATATTTTACGATTAATTCCGAACGAAATGATAAGACATGTGTTAAGGAAGTTGCCGTACAACATTGGATTTTCACATCATTTTAACTTTGAACTCCCGCCCGTCATACACTATCTTTACACGACCAAACCCAAAAAGTATGTCTATTGTAGATCTTTACGACAGCGAATTTAAAGCCCGCAATAAGGGGCATTTCTCGGCGATTGTGCGCGTAGCGCTTGCCGATGGCGTCGTCGAACCCGAAGAACGATTGTTTCTGGATAAGTTGGCCGCGCAGTTGGAAATAAGCGCGGAGGAATATGACGAAATTCTGGAAAATCCGTTAAAATATCCTATTAACCCACCTGCGATGCATCACCAGCGGTTAGAGCGGTTGTATGATTTAGGCCGCATGGTGTATATCGATCAGAAGTTGGGTGATCGGCGCAAAACAGTGTTGCGTCGCTTTGCGCTTGCGCTGGGTTTTACTCCCGGAAATGCGGAGTACATCATAGACAAAGCTTTGAAGGTAATTGCTTCAGGGGCTGATCTCGACACCTTTGTGGATGAGATGACGCACATGAACCGGTAACTACCGCGCAAGTCGCATAAACTCTTCGGCTTTCTCCACCATATTTTTGCTGCCGCAGAAAAACGGAACGCGCTGATGCAATTCCTCCGGCTGGATTTCGAGTATTCTGCGGAATCCATCAGAGGCTTTTCCGCCGGCCTGCTCGGCGATCATCGCCATAGGATTACATTCGTAAAGCAGGCGTAGTTTTCCTTTTGGAGCGCGTGTACTGGTGGGATAAATGTAAATCCCGCCTTTGATCATATTGCGGTGAATATCGGAAACCAGACTACCGATGTAGCGCGAGGTATAGGGACGGTCGCCCTCTTCTGCCTGACAATATTTGATATAATCTTTTACCCCTTGCGGAAACTGAATATAATTTCCTTCGTTGATTGAGTAAATGGAGCCGTCTTCCTTAAAACGCATGTTCGGGTGTGAAAGGTAGAATGTTCCGATGGCAGGATTAAGCGTAAAACCGTTTACGCCATGTCCGGTGGTGTAGACGAGCATTGTGGAGGTGCCGTAGATGACGTAGCCCGCTGCCACCTGAGCGGTTCCGGGTTGCAGAAAATCCTCGAGAGTTACGGGAGTTCCGACGGGTGTTACCCGACGAAATACGGAGAAAATGGTGCCTACCGAGACGTTAACATCAATATTGGAAGAACCGTCGAGCGGATCCATCAGGACCACATATTTGTTGCTATGACTGTTATCGGAGCCTGCTACCTTGATGAAATCGTCATTTTCTTCTGATGCGATGCCGCAGACAATTTCGCGATTGGTTAGTGTAGAGATAAAAACCTCGTTGGCATAGACGTCGAGTTTTTGCTGATCTTCGCCCTGCACGTTTCGCTCTCCGGCCGCTCCGGTGATGTCGACCAGCCCTGCCTTGTTTACCTTATAATTCACCACTTTGGCCGCAAGCCGGATTGAGTTGATTATCCGGGACAGTTCGCCGGTCGAATATTGAAATTCTTCCTGTTTCTCGATAATAAATTCGCCCAGCGTTTTATTGCGTTCTTCCATTGCGATAACGTTGTAGTTTGTTTTGCGGCAAAGTTCGTTTATTTTACCGTATGACCAACAGCACGCGTGTATTTGTATATTTGTTGCCGCACGGCTACCGCGAAGTGCAGCCCTGATGGGAGTGGAAAACCGGCCGAGCAGTTTGGATTTTTTTTTCGGTGCAGGACGGCGACCGGCGGAAGCCGGCATGTGCCGGTTAAAAAAAACAAACAGCGACGAACGGGTTGGAATGTACAGCAGGAAATGTCTGCCATTATGACTATAAGAAATGCTACGTCTGCCGATATGCCGGCGGTTTTGGAATTGATAAAAGAACTGGCACGCTTTGAGCGCGAGCCCGACGCTGTCAGGGTCACCGTAGAAGATTTGTGCCGGGACGGTTTCGGGGAAAATCCGCTTTTTCGGGTAGTTGTGGCCGAGCTGGACGCGGAAGTTTGCGGCATGGCCCTGTTTTACCATCGGTACTCCACGTGGAAGGGAAAAACGATACATCTGGAGGATTTGGTAGTTCGCGTAGCGCAACGGGGCATCGGCATTGGCCAGGCCTTGTTTGACGCGGTGATGAGCAGTGCCCGATCTGAGGGAGTACGCCGGGTAGAATGGCAGGTGCTCGACTGGAACCGGAACGCCATAGCGTTTTACGCGAAACAGGGAGCGCGGGTGTTGGGCGACTGGCGCGTAGTTCACCTAGAAATGGATAAGTAATTAAAATCACACATTTTGCGCGTATATAAATTTGGCGGTGCATCCGTAAAAGATGCTGCAGGGATCCGAAATGTACTTCGGGTTTTAAAGATTACCGGATACGACGACGTTCTTTTGGTTGTATCCGCTATGGGAAAAACTACCAACGCACTGGAAGCGGTATTGTCCGAATACTTTGCGCCGGATCGAAAACATGATGCGCTGGCCGAGGTGCGGCTTTATCACGATGCCATCGTGGGCGAATTGTTTCCGGAAGGACATGCCGTTTTTACGGATGTTGCGCGACTATTTACAGATCTGGAGTATTTTTTAACCCATAACCGTTCTCAAAACTTCAACTTTGTCTACGATCAGGTAGTGAGTTACGGCGAGTTGTTGTCGACCACGATTGTGAGTCATTTTTTAAACCACAGCGGCATTCCTTCGCACTGGCTCGATGCCAGAAATGTGGTAAAAACCGACAATCAGTACCGCGATGCGAATGTAGACTGGTCGCATACCGAGCGATTGATCCGTCAGCATGTTTCACCCGGAAAATTACATGTGGTACAGGGCTTTATCGGATCGGATGACAACAGCTTTTCGACAACGCTGGGCCGGGAGGGCTCTGATTATACGGCTGCAATTTTCGCCTATTGTCTGGATGCAGAAAGTGTAACGATCTGGAAGGATGTTCCGGGCGTGATGAATGCTGATCCGCGGTATTTTTCCGAGGCGTCGCTTTTGGAGCAGATTTCCTACCGCGAGGCCATTGAACTGGCGTTTTACGGCGCAACGGTCATTCACCCCAAAACATTGCAGCCGCTACAACGCAAAGAGATTCCGCTGTTTGTTAAATCGTTTGTGGAGCCGGAGAAACCCGGGACATGCGTACAAAAGGGTCAGGATTTGGTGCCGCATCTTCCGTGCTTTATAGTCAAGAAAAATCAACTCCTGGTATCCATCTCATCGGTTGATTTCTCCTTTATCATGGAGGAAAACATCAGCGAGATTTTTGCGCTATTACATAAGTTTCGGATGAAGGTGCATCTAATTCAGAATTCGGCGATCAGTTTTTCCGTTTGCGCCGACGATAAGTTTGAAAATTTCGGCAAATTGAAAGAAGCACTTGGCAGCAGATTTAAGGTGACGTATAACGAAGGCGTTTCACTTTACACGATTCGGCACGTGACACCCGAGGCGTTGCAGACCGTGGAAAAAGAAAAAACGGTACTGCTGCGGCAGGCGAGCCGGGAAACCGTGCAACTAGTGGTTCGCGAAGCCGAATGACGCGCACCGAAGAATTTAAAAATTAACACTTTAACACCAATATTTTTTGTGTATGTAAAGAAAATATTACGCTTTTGTATATATTTACGCCTTTAATTGCTAAACCAACTGTACACATGAGAAAAATTACCCTGCTCTTTTCTTTACTTCTCGCTAGTACTTTCAGTCAGGCACAGATTGCCAACGGAAGTGTAGCTCCTGATTTTACGGTAACGGACATCAACGGAAACACGCATTCTTTAGCGACGTACCTTGCTGCCGGAAAAACCGTGATTCTTGACATCTCGGCAACCTGGTGTGGTCCGTGCTGGGCTTATCACAATGCTAAAACGCTCGATGATTTGTACCATGCGTACGGAGATGGAGGTTCTGAAGAAATTGTGGTGCTTTTTGTGGAGGGTGACCCTACTACCACACTTGCAGATCTTCAGGGAACAGGTACTAATACCTAAGGAGATTGGGTTACGGGAAGTCCGTACCCGATTATTGACAGTGCTGAACTGGGTGACCTTTATCAGATTGCGTATTTCCCAACCGTATTCCGCATTTGTCCTGACGGCATCGTTAACGAGATCGGAACAGGAAATGCAAGCAGCGTTCGCGCCGGAATTAATTCTTCTTGTGGAACGTTGGTAGGCGAGCAGAACCACGTTCATGCTTTAGAAAACACGAATCGTTTCTGTAACGCCAGCGGTGCTCCGGCAGCGAGATTCCGCAATTATGGCGAAAATACAGTTACATCGGCAACCATTCAGATGCTGGAGAATGGAAATGTGGTCGCTACCAAAAACTGGACAGGTACCACTGCACGTTTTGTAACCCGTACGGTTCCTTTTGACAATATTACTATTAACCCTACAGCTGACTATACCTTTAAAGTAGTAGATGTAAATTCTTCTCCTCTTTTCACTACTGCGTACGACACAGCGGATCTTGGCATCAGCCTGGCCGGACAGGTAGGTCTGAATGTGGAAATTCACATCAAAACTGATAACTATCCTACAGAAATGTCGTGGCAGCTACGCAACAGCGCAAATGTTACTGTAGCGTCAGGCGGTCCTTACGCCGGTAATGCTAACGGCGGAGGAGCTCAGGCAAACACCACCATAATCACAACGGCCACTTTGGTAGAAGGTGAGTGTTATTCACTTCGTTTGCTGGAATCATTCGGTGACGGTTGGAGCCTTGGACCCACAGAGCATGGCGTTGAAATCTTCTCCGGGGGAGTTTCGGTATTTAATTTCCCGACAGATAATTTCGGAACTTCACTAACGATTCCTCCGGTAATCAGTACTTCTGCACTGAATGTAGAACAAGTGCAAACAGCTATGTACGGCTTATATCCGAACCCAACCAATGGTATCCTGAATATCCGCAGCGAATCTGCTGTAGATGTAACCATCACGGACATGCTCGGAAAAGTAGTTTTTGCGGCTAAAAATGTGTCTGCAGATGGCCAGATTGATTTATCAGGACTTGAAAAAGGAATGTACCTTGCGACACTTAACGGCGCACAGGGAACTTCAACTGAAAAAGTAATTCTTAAATAAAACCACATGAAAAGGATTTTCATCGCTGCATTGTCGCTCTTTACACTGGTAGCAGCAGCGCAGCTTGAAGTAAAGCGAACCGATGGAACGCCCATCAATGACGGAGCGGTTTTCACATTTACTTCGCTAACACAGCCGGAAAACTATCTTGGAATCAAACTTTACAATACATCTGACGAAGAAATCAGAGTAAGAGCTAAGGTGGAAAGTATTGTGAACTCAAACGGAACCAATTTGCAGTTATGTATTGGCGGCGTGTGCCTTCTTTCCATTACTGCAGGTAATACGTACCCTAACTTTCCAGCGATAATTGAAGCAAATGGTGAAAACGGAAATTTTGACCACTTTGTCAACTTCAATCCCGGAATTGATCCGGCGCAACCGGTTGAATACACCATCCGGATTTTAATGGTGAACGAAGCGAATCAGGAAGTGGGCAATTCAGTGACCTTTACGTACCGCTACGTATCGCCGCTTTCTACGGATTCGTTCTCGTTGAATTCGTTGGGTGTGGCTCTGAAATCCACGTATGTTGACAGCAGCTTGATGCTAACTTCTACTGCTGATGCGAATGTTCAGTTGTTTGATGTAAATGGCAAACTGGTACAACGCCATACGATTAGCGCAGGCGAGTCTTACCTGGATGTTTCTGCACTTAACTCAGGTGTATACATCGCAAACTTTACCGTTAACGGCAGGTCTGCCTCAACGCGAATCGTAAAGAAATAATACGTATACGACATTTTAAAACCGCCTTCGGGCGGTTTTTTTTTGCTTCTTCTTGTCGGGAAAATAATACTTTTGGCTTCTCCGCTGTTATAATCGCATGATTCGTTACCTCGTACCTATTCTTGTATTTCTGGCTCCCATTTTGGCGGTGGCGCAGCAAGATGCATTGCAGGTTCGAAAAAAATTGCCAGCGCGCGGAACGATAGTGGTCGACAGCATTGCGTTGCAAAAATCCACGCTTCAACTTCGCCACAACGGAACGTTACTAAAAGATTCTCTTTTCCTCTTTGACGAAGCTACACGCACCTTATCCTTTCGGGTCGACATGGGTATTGATTCCGTCGATGCGGAATATCTTCGCTACCCCGCAGCGCTTACAAAAACGTATTCCGTTTACGACGAAAGCAAGGTAGTATCCAATGAGGCCGGTCAAAAATTGTATCAAGTAAAGCGGGACGGAATACGGCGGTTTGTGCCCTTTGAAGGACTGAACACCTCAGGAAGCATTACACGGGGCGTTACCGTGGGCAACAATCAGAACGCAGTTGTTAATTCGACACTCGATCTGCAGATCACAGGCAAACTGTCCGACCGCGTCAGTCTTCGCGCTTCGATTCAGGATGCCAATATTCCGTTACAGGAAGGGGGTTATTCTCAGAGACTGGACGAATTTGATCAGATATTTATTGAATTATTTAGCGACAAGTGGGCCATACGCGCCGGTGATTTATTTCTGGAAAATCGCACTTCACGCTTTATGAACTTCAATAAAAAAGTACAGGGTGTGTCGACGAGTTTCAATTTTGGAACGCCGGACAATCTGACCCGCACATTTGCTGCTGCGGCGCTGGTACGCGGGCAGTACGCGAGAAGTACATTTACCGGCCAGGAGGGTAATCAGGGCCCGTACAAGCTTCGCGGCCCCAACAACGAGCTTTTCGTGCTGGTAATCTCCGGCTCGGAGCGCGTTTTCGTAAATGGCACCCTGCTTCAACGCGGCGAAAACAATGACTACGTAATTGATTATAATGCCGGCGAAATCACGTTCACCTCGCTTTTCCCCATCACTTCCGAAATGCGAATCAATGTCGAATATCAGTTTGCAGACCGGAATTATACCCGTTTTGTGACCCATGCCGGCGCGATGCACACCAACGAAAAATGGAGTTTGGGCGGATTTGTATATTCCGAGAACGATATTAAAAATCAGCCGTTACAGCAAAATTTAACCGAAGAACAGGCAGCAGTTTTGGCGCAGGCCGGCGACGACCCTTCTGCAATGGTAGCCCCGTCGGCAGTGCCGGAAGCATTTTCTGAAAACCGTATTCTCTACCGAAAAGTATTCATCAACGGGGTGGAAGTATTTGAGTTCAGCACCGATCCTACTGTAGAGTTATTTAACGTCAGTTTTTCCTTAGTGGGCAACAATCTCGGGAATTACATCCTCGCCAGCAATTCTGCCATCGGGCGTATTTACCAGTATGTACCGCCGATAAATGGGGTCCCACAAGGCAATTATGAGCCTGTTACGCGATTGATTCCACCTACGAAAATTCAGATTGCGACGCTATTGGGGAAAGTCACGCCGTCCGAAAAAACTTCCGTCGAGTTTGAGGCAGCCGTAAGCAATAACGATCTGAACCTTTTTTCTGCGTCTGATGATGCCAATAACCGCGGTATAGCAGCAAGTGTGGGCGCAAAGCAACGCGTGCTGACTCGCAAGCACTGGAAAGCAGAAACTTTTGGCCAATGGCAATTTGTACATAAGAATTACCGAACCATTGAGCGCTTGTTTACCATCGAATTTGACCGCGACTGGAACCTCACAACCGTTAGCGGAAATCAATCCTTGGCAATTGCGGGTATACAAGCCGATTTTCAACCTGCGGATAGTAGTTCTACATGGAAAGGTTTTGCCCGATATCAATTGGAAAAACTTGATTTTTCAGGCTCTTTCAGCGGACAGCGCCATTTATTAGAGTCGCGCCTGACCTCCAAACAAACCACGGTGAATACTCTCAGCAGCGTTCTGAAAAGCGATGGCGTATTGTCAGAATCGCAGTTTGCGCGAAGCAGCACGCTGGTAAGGCATCACTTTAAAAAGAACTGGATTGGCGGGACTTTCAATTTTGAAGATAATGTAGAACAACTTAAACCAACGGGCGCGCTGTCTGCGCTGAGTCAGCGCTTTGCAGAATTTGGTTTCTTTGCAGGGCGCGGCGATTCGACTAGGGTTTATGTGGAAGTCGGCTATCTCCGCCGGCGAAATGACAGCTTACAATCGTCTGTTTTACAGCGCGTTAATACATCCGATTCGTATTTTCTGCGCTCGCGGTTGTTGCAAACGGATGATTCCAATCTTTCGGTGTTCATCAATTACCGTAACCTTAATTTTACGGATGACCGGCGGTCCGAGCCATCGCTAAATTCCAGGATTCTCTACAACGATCGATTTTTTAGTCAGCTGGTAAGCATCGGCACGGTATACGAAACCTTATCAGGCACCATTCCACAGCAAGAATTTACTTATTTACAGGTAGAGCCCGGGCAAGGCGTGTATATGTGGAACGATTACAACGGAAATGGCATTCAGGAATTGGAGGAGTTTGAAATTGCGCCTTTCCCTGATCAGGCGATATTCGTTCGGGTATTTTTGCCGAATCAGGTTTTTATCAATACCCATCAAAATCGTTTTTCGACCAATCTCACATTAAATCCGGCGCAGTGGCAAAACAGTTCCGGCTGGAAGAAACTACTTTCGAAATTTTACAACCAATCGTCGATACTACTGGATCGGCGTATTCACCGCAACAATGACAACTTCGATCTGAATCCGTTTTCCAATTCAGAAGACAACCTTTTGGGACTTAGCTCGTCTATTCGCAATAGTTTATTCTACAATCGCGGTAAGCAAAAACACTCTCTCACCTACACGTACCTTGCCAACCGTGCGCGCAATCTGCTTTCCGTAGGATCGCAGGAAAGCAGCAACGCCTCACACCAGCTGCAATATGTTCATTTATTTGGGAAAAGCTGGCTGTGTAATTTGTCGTCCCGAACACTCTTTGCCGAACTCACCTCTGAAAATTTCGCACTGCGCAACTACCGTTTTGACGGGTATCAGACCATGCCAAAAATCTCGTATTTATTCTCTAAAAATGCATCGTGGGATTTGTTTTATGAGCATCAAAACAAGCAAAACCGCATTGGTAGCCGCGAGCAGCTAATCCAGCACCGTGTTGGGACATCATTTGCCTATGCCGGCACCAAAAACTTCACCCTAAACGGGGAATTTTCCTTTTTCCAAAATAAGTTCACGGGAGATGCCTTATCACCCGTTGCATTTCAAATGCTGGAAGGATTACTGCCTGGCGAAAACATGACGTGGAGGCTGCTGGTGCAAAAAAATCTGACGGATTATCTCGACATCAACCTTAACTATCAGGGTCGCAAAAGTGAGACAAGCAAAGCCATTCACACCGGAAGCATTCAGCTACGTGCATTTTTTTAACTATTGAGCGTAACGGCTGCCTTTCGGAATTGTTATATTTGGAATCTAATCACGAGTTATGAAACGCACATTCGTTTATGCGGCCTGTCTTGGGCTGATTCTGACTTCCTGTAAAAAAGAACTTGAACCGCAAGACAGTTCTGTTACTGATTCGACTGCCGTAGCAACCGCGAATCCTGCCGCTGCCCCTACTGTGGCTGCGCCCGCACCCGGCCAACCGACTACCGTAACAGCGCCGGCAGCTCCGACACCCGCACCCGCACCACAGCAGAAAGTGGCAAAAGGCATGAATCCACCGCACGGACAACCCGGACACCGCTGTGATATTCCGGTTGGCGCGCCACTAAATTCACCCGCAAAACAAGCGGCCCCGAAAGCCGGGCAAGCCGTTACTATAAATCAGACACCGGCAGCTACAACCACCGCTCCGGCACCAACGAGTGCACCGGCATTACTGCAGGCACCGGCTCAGGAAACAGCTCCCGGAATGAATCCACCGCACGGGCAACCCGGACATCGTTGCGATGTACCGGTGGGTCAGCCACTTCCAAAATCATAAAAACAGGCTGCAAATGCAGCCTGTTTTTTACAATAATGTGGTGGGACAAACGAATCGGGTAAGTTTAAACTTTCCGGATTGGTCGATTTCCTTGAATCCACCTTTGACATCAATCAGATTGCGGTAGCCACGTGCCCGTAAAATCGATGTAAAAATCATTGAACGGTATCCACCGGCGCAGTGCACATAGTATGTTTTGTCTTTGTCGATCTGCGGCATATGATTGTTGATATAGTCCAGAGGTATATTTTCCGCGCCCTCGATATGCTGCGCGTCATATTCGCTTTTTCGGCGTACGTCCAGAATAGTACGCTCTGCAACTTCCGCCAATTCGGCGGGAGTTACCGAACGAATGGTATCTACTTCTTTACCCGCAATTTCCCATGCTTGAAATCCACCTTTAAGATAGCCAAGCGTGTGGTCAAACCCTACCCGCGCCATACGTGTAATCACTTCCTGCTCGCGACCGGGCTCTGTTACGAGTACGATGGGCTGTTTGATATCGGGAATTAGCGCGCCCACCCACGGCGCAAAATTTCCGTCGATTCCGATGTTGATTGAATTTGGGATAAAGCCCAATGCAAACTCACCCGGCGAACGCGTGTCCAGTATCAAAGCGTTTTCGGCATTGGCCAATGCTTCAAATGATTCCGGCGACAACGCCTTGCTTCCGCGGTGCAATACGGTATCAAAAGAATCGTAACCCTGAATGTTCATGAGTACATTTTTCGGAAAATAGGCAGGCGGTGCGGTAAGTCCGTCCAGCAACTCCTCCACGAATTCATCTTCCGTCATATCTTCGCGCAACGCATAATTGGTCTGCTTCTGATGCCCCAGCGTATCGGTGGTTTCGGAACTCATTTTTTTGCCACAGGCACTGCCGGCGCCATGGTTAGGATAAACGATGATATCGTCAGGAAGCGGCATGATCTTGTCGCGCAGCGAATGATACAGCATGCGGGCCAGTTTCTCCTGTGTAAGATCGGCAACCACGTGCTGCGCGAGATCCGGACGGCCGACGTCACCAATAAATAATGTATCACCCGTAACGATTCCGTGCGGCTTCTGATTTGCATCCAAAAGCAGGTAGGTAGTGCTTTCCAGCGTGTGACCTGGCGTGTGCAGTACTTTAATGGCTGCATCGCCTAACGGAAAAACCTGTCCGTCGGCGGCAATTACGGCATCGTAACCGGGTTTAGCCGTCGGACCAAAAACAATGGATGCTCCGGTTTTAGCTTTTAGATCCAAATGTCCGCTGACAAAGTCGGCATGAAAATGCGTTTCAAAAATGTATTTGATCTTCGCCCCGGACTTTGCCGCGCGATCAATGTAAGGTTGGACTTCCCGCAGCGGGTCGAAGATTGCAGCTTCGCCATTGGATTCCACATAATACGCAGCATGCGCCAGACAACCGGTATAAATTTGTTCTACTATCATCTTTTTTATTGCAAAATTAAACGCGAGTTATAACGTGGTCAGTAACATTTGTTACGTTATCCGGTAATTTCAGCAACCAGAATCGTGGCTGCCATAACCAATAAGAAATAGCCAAACGTTTTCTTGAGTCGCTCACCATCAAACCGTCGGGAGAGTATTTTGCCGAGAAAAACCCCCAGGACACTGAATGCACTGAAGATCATCAGGAAATTCCAGTCGACCTTCAGATTTGCCATATCACCGGCAAAGCCTGCCAGTGATTGAATGGCTATAATCGCCAACGACGACGCAATGGCACTTTTTACTGTAAGTCGGCCCGCGAAAATCAGCGCAGGCACAATCAAAAATCCGCCTCCGGCACCCACCGTTCCCGCCAGAATCCCAATGGCAACACCATTACCGATCAACCGGATACCTACCGGCGAGTCGGCATCGACAGTTGTCGGTGTTGAAAAAATCATCCTGTAAGCAGCGGCCGCCATTACTAATGCAAACAGCACGAGAATAAACGCATCCTTGCCAATTACTACCGGTGTAGTTACTAATGTTTCGGGAACTTCAGGGATTGCAAAGCGCCTTACCAGAAATGCCGCGATCAGCGAAGGCACGCCAAAAAGTACAACCGCGCGGAGATTGAGTTCGCCGCCCATCCAATTGCGAACTGTACCGACAAGTGCCGTTACGCCAACTATAAAAAGCGAGTAACCTGTAGCCACAACGGCATCAAGCCCCACGACATACACCAATATCGGGACCGTTAAAATGGAACCGCCACTTCCGATCAGACCGAGCGTAATGCCAACGAGAATTGCGAAGATGTAGCTGAATTCAACGGCGTTTTCCATTGGGCGAAGGTATCATAAGCAAGAAGGAATAAACATGATTTTGATCAGTTCAGTGCAAAAAGAATCTCGATGCTGTTGCGGTGGAGGCGAATCTGGTTGTCATTTTCCATCGCTTTCAGGAGTCGGGATACCACCACACGCGACGTGTTGAGTTCGTAGGCGATGTCCTGATGCGTGATTGTCAGCACCTGCGATCCGTTAACCTTGGCCTTCTCGCGCAAATACGCCAATAGCCGTTGGTCCATTTTGAGAAAGGCAAGGCTGTCAACCGCCGCCAGCATTTCCGTTAAGCGCTTATTGTAACTTTCAAAAACAAAATGCCGCCATGACTTGTAGCGACCCAGCCAGTTCTCCATTTTTGACACCGGAATCATGGCAAGGGCACCGCTTGTTTCTGCTATGGCCCGAACTTCGCTTTGCGCCTCGCCCATGCAGCATGCCAGCGTCATGGCGCACGTATCGCCACGTTCGAGGAAGTAAAGCAGCAACTCGCCTTCATCCGGATCTTCGCGCATGATTTTGATTGCGCCGCTTAGCAGCAATGGCATCCGCCGGATGTACTGATGAATATCGATCAACACATCGCCGGGACTGAATTGTACTAATAATGCAGTAGCCGCCATTTCATCAAGCAGTGCGGCTTCAAACCGATCGCCGTATGCCATTTGAATTTGGTTCCGAACCAGTTCTGTATCCATACTTTCAAAGGTATTAATCTCTCCTAATTTTACGGGAAAACCGCAATTTTAAATTTGTAATTTATAGTATATTGTCGCGGTATTTCGAGGAAAATGAAGCCAGTACTTCTGCTTTTTATAGTAATGTTGCTGATTTCGTGTCGGCGAGCTGAAACCGATACCGAAGAATCATTTCTGACTGCGCCCGGATACGATTCGGTATATGTTTGTCAGGGCCGCGATAAGCTTTATCACGAAATGGACAACTGCCCGTTTCTCGGCAATTGTAAAGAAAAACTAGTCATCGCGTTGGAAGAAGATGCCGAAATTCTGGGCTATAAGAAATGCGAGTACGAATTTTGTCTCCGCTGATAAAGACTTTCTGACTTAAACTTCGGGGAATTTGACGCTCGAACACATACTACAGCATCCACAAAAGGTTGAAATTTTGGAATCTCGCACCGCCATTTAATTCGCGTAATTTTCCGACCTTTCCAGTTTGATAAAAACAAAAAACGCATCAATCTGATTATGTGATTAATGCGTTTTTACACTGTGGAGAAGATGGGGCTCGAACCCACGACCTTTTGGCTGCCAGCCAAACGCTCTAGCCAACTGAGCTACATCCCCGGCGAGCGCAAATATATAAAATTAAAATGTAGTATTCAACGTAACCGTAAAACCTGAACTTTCATCAACAAAACGACATACACCTCCTACGCAGATCAAACCACCGCGCTGCCTGCCGTAACTTGCTGAAACGCGTGTCGACTTGTAGCGGAATGCAGAGCCGAAGTTATAATAATGATTTTGCGCATCCGGGTTGTCGTTTCCGTAATTGTACAAATCGGTAGCAAACAACGACCAACGAAGGTTCATGTTGTATTCGACCGTGGCACTGGCCCAGTTCTTCTTGTCCGCGCTGGCCCACATGTGTTCCCCTAAAACGCGCATGGACCGCGTCGATGAGAACTTGTAGGTTGCTTCGGCGCTGATGATATCCGTTTTTACAATTCCCGACTGCCCTTCTACCAGACGCTTGTCGTAATATTGATTGATATACGCGAAAATGGTGTACCATTTATCCCCGAAGCGCTTCACAAATTCGATATTATAGTCGTGAAAATATTTCCGTCCGAAACCGATGAAATCCACATCGTAGTCTTTTGGGTTGTTGATGCTGTACGTGCCGCTTAAAGAGCTCCAGTGTGCCAGGTTTACACCTACTTTAAGTCCGTCCTTTCCTCCTAACAGCGACCCTTTTTTAAACTCATAAAAGACGTCAATCTGTCCGCCAATTTCTCCGGCTTTTACCAGAGATTCATCTTCGAGGTAAACGCGGGGCTGAGATTGAAACACATAAATATTTGCGAGATTGTAGTGGTGCTGCTTGGTCAGGCTTGGAATAAAGTTGATGATACGATCATTGAACAGGTTCCCGTTGGCATCCCGATCGGAATAAAACGCCATGTTTTCCATCCGACGTACAGTAGCATCTATTCCGAAGCCTTTAGCACTGTAGCCGACGTTCATCAACAAGGCGTTGCCGGGTTTTACGAAGTCGTTATCCAACTGACCCTGGACTTGAACGATAGCATCTTCGGTTTTGTAGTTGAACTCTGCGTTCCCGTACCACGAACCGTGGTAGAACGACATTCGCGCGCCGAAGGCGTTGGTCAGGTCGTTAAAAATTCTGGTCCGGAATGTTATAATCTTCGTACCGGCCGACATAGGTAAGACCGAGCGACAAATCGGTATTCTTCATTTTCAACAATCGCGAAACTCCGATTTCAAGATCAGAGCCAAAAACCTCACCCTCAGAAATCTGAAATCCGGAACGTTGCCGCCCGTAAATATTTTTCCAGGTAATGTAATCCGTTGGAGTATAAATAATCCGACCTCCACGAAGCGCATTGTTTACGCCTAAGGGCCGATCTTCCCAGGAGCGGTAGAGCAAGCCGCTTCCGAACTGTTCGTAAAAATACCCGCCCGTGACCTGAATTTTATCATTCTGGTACTGCACAAACCACGTGGCGAGATTGGTGTTTTCGTAACGCGGGTTGTAGTTGAGCAGATGCCGCTCTTCGTAAGACTCCACCTGAATTCCGGCAGAAAAGCCTTTTATTTTATAATTTAACAGAAGGTAATTGTTAGATCGAATGGGATCTTCCGGCTGACGAACACCCAATCCTTTGTCATTAAGGTACCAGATCCCTATAGATTCAAACCCACCATTGAAAGTACCTTTATCCTGTGCCAAAGACGAAAATGCTGAAGAAATCAGCACAGCAAAAAACAATTTCTTCATTACTAAAGCGACTTCAATTTAGTAAAGAGTTCGTCTTCACTGCCGGGAACATATCCGTTCTGAATGTGTACTATTTCGCTGTTCTTGACAACAATGGTAAACGGAATGTTTGCAATAGAAAGAAATCGCTTGAAATCCTGATTCGTGTCCAACAAAATTTTATAAGGCCAGCCCTTCCCATTAATCAGAGGCTTAACGCGCTTTTGCGTGCGCGAATCGTCTGTAGAAACGGCAATTACATCCATATTAAGCTCTTTTTTCCAGCCGTCAATCCGCTCGCTGATTTCGTCCAATTCCTGAATGCACGGCACACACCAGGTTGCCCAAAATGAAAAAACATAAATTTTGTCTTTTTCAATAAAATCCTGCTGAAGCGAAAACGCATTACCTTCTGTATCAGGCAAAGTAAGATTCGGCAGTTTTTTCTGTGCATTTCCGACACACACCACCAGTAAAAGGGCGATAAAAGCAAGTTTCTTCATTTTAGGGAAATTTGAGCGCAAATAACGAAAAATATATGGGAAAAGAAATAAATTCTTTTACTTTGTAAGCGTTTGATTAAATTTTTGATTTTTATGAAACTACGAAATATCACATTGCTTCTCGCTGCATTTGTAGCGATGTCATGCGGCGATACTACAGTACTTACCGGTGATGAGGGCGGCAACGGCAATGAAAACCCGATCGTGGAAGGAAAATTCACCCGCCGCGTGCTGATTGAAGACTTCACCGGCACTTGGTGCGGCAACTGTACCCGCGTTATTCAAGGTATAAACAATGTGGATGCGCAAACCGATAAAGCGGTAGTTGTCGCAATTCATTACGGCAACGATCCGTATCACTATCCGGGCGTCGAACCGCTCCGGGCACTGATATACCCCGATTTCCCGGACTTCCCGCTTCCTACGGTGCGTCTCAACCGGATGACCCCGTGGACCTTCCCGGAACCTTCCAACACGCAACAAGTGCTGAATTTGATTTCCAACGATGCGGACCTCGGTCTTGCTATGGAATCCTCGTTGATCGGCAATACGTTAAATCTTGAAGTCAAAGTAAAATTTGCGGAAGACGTAGCCGACGACCTCCGACTCGTAGTATATTTGCTTGAGGACAACCTGATTTACCAACAGGAAAACTATATCGGCTCGTTCATGGGCGGAGTTAACCCGATTCCAAATTATGAACACGATCACGTTTTGAGACAAACGCTCACCAATATTTTGGGTGATCCTATCGAAGGAGAAACCACGGCCGGAACTACCATCAGCCGAACCTTTAACATGACCGTACCTGCAAATATTGCAAATGCGGCCAATATGAATTTTGTAGCTCTCGTAGTCGGATCCGACAATAAGGCAATCAACTCACGCGCTGCACTTCTCAATGAAGAACAGGCTTTTGAACAAAATCCATAAAAAATTCAGACTGAAATTTGAGCCGCAGAATTTGCGGCTTTTTTTATGCTTTAAACTTACCTTTGCCGAAAGATTTCGTCATGAGCAGAATCAGGATTACCAAGCAGTTTAATTTCGAAACCGGTCACGCTTTATACGGCTACGACGGGAAGTGCCGGAACGTGCACGGTCACAGCTATAAACTATCTGTAACGGTAATCGGAACTCCAATCGAAGACCGAAATCACGTCAAGTTCGGGATGGTAATTGATTTTACCGACTTAAAGCATATTGTTCGCGAAGATATAGTCGACCAGTTCGATCATGCCACAGTTTTTAACAGCACCACGCCTCATGTGGAGTTGGCGGAGCAATTGCGCAGCCGCGGACACTACGTGATTCTGGTGCCGTACCAGCCTACAAGCGAGAACATGGTTATTGACTTTGCAGAACGAATCAAAAAGCGGCTGCCCGAGGGTATTACGCTTCATTCTCTGAAACTACAGGAAACCGAAACGAGTTTTGCCGAATGGTATGCGGCAGATAACGAATAATAAAATCCGGTTTTAGTCCGGATTTTTTTGTGCTTAAAAGCTGATTATTTTGGGCGTGCCCCTGTTGCATTGACTTTTAGGTTTTGCGCCGATCTTCC
>ERZ1066121.41-NODE-41-length-123884-cov-9.880820_pt1 | contig 123884 bp, 110 predicted proteins | sample MGYA00382768_ERZ1066121 | MGnify/ENA primary metagenome ERZ1066121 (study PRJEB33369, sample SAMEA5778351) | biofilm metagenome | biome: Industrial cooling water; feature: Water cooling tower basin; material: Biofilm | place: United Arab Emirates | collected...
GCAAGAGCGGGTTAATCGCACTTCCGATTGTAAAGGTATTGGGCGAATTGTACGATAAAGCGCCCGGAGCGATATCGTTGACCGTAATCACCACGTCGAAAGACACGCTGCCGCCTGAATTTAGTGCGGTTACGGTGTACGATCCCGTTGAGGTTACTTCGGTTGGTGTTCCGGAAATTACACCAGTGGCCGAATCAAAAACGAGTCCCGCCGGCAGTGCAGGCGAAATACTCCAACTGGTAACACTTCCACTAACTGTCGGCAAGAGCGGGTTAATCGCACTTCCGATTGTAAAGGTATTGGGCGAATTGTACGAGAGGTCGCCCGGGGCGACATCGTTGACCGTAATCAACACTTCGAAAGACACGCTGCCGCCGGAATTTTGTGCGGTTACAGTATACGACGCTTCTGAGGTTACTACGGTAGGAGTTCCGGAAATTACGCCGCTCGAACTATTAAACGTTAAGCCGGCCGGCAGTGCAGGCGAAATATTCCAACCGGTAACACTTCCACTAATGGTCGGCAAGAGCGGGTTAATCGAACTTCCTATTGTAAAGGTGTTTGGTGAATTGTACGACAAAGAACCCGGAGCGATATCGTTGACCGTAATCACCACGTCAAACGAGACGCTGCCGCCTGAATTTTGTGCGGTTACGGTATACGATAATGTAGAAGTTACTTCCGTAGGTGTTCCGGAAATTACGCCTGTAGCCGGATCGAAAACGAGTCCCGCAGGAAGTGCCGGGGCAATCGAAAAGGAGGCAACCGGACCCGTGACGGTAGGCACCAGACTACCTACATTAATTCCAACAGTGAAAATATTTGGAGTAGAATAACTCAATCCTGACGGCGGGGCTTGGTCAACCCGAATGGTAAATGCTGCGGTTGAGAGTACAGTATTGTAAACAGCACTTACCACATATTCGGTTTCCGGCATGGCAACTAAAGGCGTTCCGCTAATGATCCCGCTTAGCGGATCCAGTGTTAGCCCCGCCGGCAATGCGGGTGAAATGCTGAACGAATTAAAAGGCACAGTCCCTGTTATAACGGGCACTATATTCGAAATAGCAGTACCCGTAACAAATACATTTGGAGACGGATATAAAACCGATTGCGCAACTCCCGTCATTGCAAAATTGTTGAACGTCACCCGGTTTCCATTGTCGGCCGTCATATTCGGACCGGCAAATCGGATTCGTACCCTTAAATGGGGGTTGGCGTCTGCGCCCGGAATGTCCGTGAAGTCGACAAGGTATTGCTGGTAAAACGCCTGTAATGGCTGTATAGACGCAATTCCTGTCGTAACCCATTGCGGTACACCATCATTTAAAGCATAGTCTATCACGAGCGATTCTGCCGCATTTTCATTTTTAGCGGCAAACGAAAACAGTACATCCTTAAATCCCGTTGTAGGCACCGAAAATACCATTGTATTTTCAAGTCCGTTTTGCTGAAAAGGCTGCGTTATCTGGAGTCCGCGCATGTTGCTGGACGCGAAGGGGATCCCACTGTTGGCCTCCGGTAAATAGTTGATTTCCGTAGGGCTGTTTCGACGTTCCATCGATGCTTTACGCCACAACGGATGTCCCTGACTGAAAGGATAGCCCGGTAGGCAGGATTGATAAGATATCGAAGCGTCGGCAGGAATCTCAAAAGTAGCTGCCATAGTGGTGAGCGGTGTATCATTCGGCAAAGCCGTATTCATCATCCAAAAATATATAGGCTGGCGAATTTCTTCCGGCGTCATCGGTTGGAAGTGTGCAGTTACCGCAAATGCGGTTGATGATGTTACGGTGATCTCATCATCCGTACTGGTGACTGCGCCGCTCCAATGGCTGAATTGAAAGCCGGGAAGTGCAACAGCCTTCAGTTTTACGGGAATATTTGAAAAGTAAATGCCTGTCCATGGATAGGGGTTTGCCGGAACTCCGGGTGTTGAAGACACGATGTCGATGGTGTTGACTTTCACAAATCCGTGGTCGGAGTTTGAGACCTGAACCGTAACTTCAATATCGTTTGCAATTCCAAACTGTTGACGAATGTGCATTCGTTGGAAAGATGGCCGTTGCGCGCTGAATTGCTTCTGTTTATTAATAAAGAAAATCCAGTCGTTGTAATCCTGCGGGGCTTTCCACCGGGCACTCATTTCATTGATTTCGGGAGCTAAAATTGCCGCTAATTCGTCGATTTTACCGATTATGCGCGACGTAGAATAGTACGTATTCATAAGATCCGCAAATCGCGTAATGAATTGCGTTTTAAACTCATCATTTTCTAACAAACGACGCAGCCACAGGGTTGACCATGGCGGGTTTGGAGAACTCGGCCCGTTCGGATCGGTAGCCACCTGAAGCGTATTGGACTGGGCATTGCTGAACGTCGAGGTAACATCGTGCACCGCCCAGCGCCAGCGACCATCATTTCCGTAGGGAGCGCCCGGATCGTATTGGGACAAACTCCTTCTCCAGAAAATTACATTGTTTCCCGGCCAGTCTTTATTCTGGAGAAAAATATTCGTAATAAAGTAATCGGTAAAACTGTCCGGATCGATTTTGGTTTTAATGTACTGATAGTTCTCGGGCGTGGCCAGTGTATTGACCTCCAGCCAATCGAATAGCTCCATGTAGGCGTCATTATCGCCTTCTTCCACACGGTATCCGTCGTTCTCTAATAATTCGATTTCATTTTCCGGAATGCCGAAAACCCGATTAAAAAATTTCTCATCATACCGTTCCCGCAAACTCATGATTCCCCAGTACTCGCCATTGATGAATGAGATAACAGGCTGATAGGCCTCTGTTTGCGTATTTAGTCCTTTTGCCAGTTCATTTACAAGCGGATCCCGGAAAACGGTATTGTACATATCGCTGCCATTATTCTTTAAAACCGCTCTTTTATAAACCTGATAAGGCTGGTCTGAATACAATGGATAATCGAAAGTATCGTCGCCATATTCCTGACGCGCGTACATATTCAACGATTTTAGCGGATATATTCGGGAGAAATTCCCCTGAATACGAATGCCGATATTCTGATTTAGAACGGGTTGCCCGTTGACGAAGTAGTGCATGTTTGCTTCGCGCTCCGTATCGCCGCCTTTGGAGTCATAATTCCCGATGGTGGAGGTAGCAGCGACAAACGGGTTGTTAATTCGCCAGGTGTCGAATGTTTTTCCTGCCACGTAAATCCCGTCGTCATAATCAAACAACAGGTTTTCATCGACACTGATCGACACGATCGGTAGCGAATATCGTGCTGCGCCCAGCGGATTAACAAAATAGTTCCGCGTAACCGATTTACTTTCCCCGATTCCGGGTTTTACCACTTTTGCACGCACAATAGTGCCTTTAAAAATATTGTGATTGGTTGGCAGGTAGGTGGGTGTAAAATCATAGGTTGACGAAATCATCGAAATTTTATTCGGTTGCGACGTGCGGTCAGCGATGGTAATAGGCGCCGAATAACTTATAGATGTAAACGAATTAAAAAGCATCGGACCCAGCGGCTGCCCCGGATTTCGCGGGTACTGATTTTTATAATTATAGGTTGTCCCGCCAAGATTGTTCAATTCAGGCTCGGAACCGTCCAGAGTGTAAATAATTATTGCGTCCGCATCTGCAGTGCTGAGGGTGAGCTGAAACGACGCATTGTAAAAACCTGATGGATGTGAAAAGGTCGGAGGCAGTAGTTCTTCAGGGCCGCTTTGGCCTATGTTTTCCGCCGCGGGCGTCGGCACGGAGGTGATGGTAAAATTTCCGGTGCCATTTGGGATTCGCGCTAATGCCGCGTTTGTTGGCAGCGCGGTGGCGGGCGATGTGTTTGTGTACGTTCCGTTAGCAGAGGTAATCTGAAGCTGCTCGCCATCATTGCTGATCTTCCAGTTCGTGTGGAGTGGTGCGGCAGGGTTTGTACGGTTTTTATCGGAACAAAACACAATGCGGTATTCACCGGGGCCCAGCGTAATATTAGGAAATACCCATTTATACGGCGAACTGACATCATCTGTGAGGCCAAAGCCGGTTAGATTTACCGCAAACGATCCGGCATTGTACAATTCTACCCAATCCTGATAGGAACCGTCTTCGTCGGTAAGTCCGTTAGTGTTGGACGCGACAATTTCATTGATAACCACTTGCGCATTCGCCTGGTAGAAACTTGTCAACAGCATTAAAATCAATCCAAAAGTAAAGTTCCTCATCACTTTTTAAGGTAAGTTATTGTCAATAGTTTAGCACTCCTACTTTTTTCGTCCAACGACTCAAACCGTTCGACGAAAAGTCAGGCTGCTAAACTTCAGTACAGAAAGCGTGGCCTCCGATACTTACAGTTTTATAATCTTTTTTGTTTGCGAACGGTCGCCCGCAGCAAGTTCCAGCAAATAAATTCCGCTATTTAAAGCACTCATATCAAGTGAGGGCTGCATCAAAGGCCCTTCCTGGACTAATTTTCCATCAATGGTGTACAGACGGAAATAATTATTTTCTGAGGTCAAACTCAAATTCAGGACGTCGCGTACCGGATTCGGATAAACGGCAAACAAATCTGCCTGCACAGAAGGTGTTTCCAGCGAAATTTCGGTGCCGATTACACTAAAATTATTAAAAGTAACACGGTTCCCCAGATCGGCGGTCATGTCCGTACCCGCAAATCGAATCCGGATTTTTAAGTTTGGATTGTCATTTGCCGCTGCTACCGAACTCAGATCAACAGTGTAAAGTTGATAAGTGTCCGACAGAGGGAGTGTGGATGTGATGCCTGCCGAACTCCACTGCGGCGCACCGCCATTCGTTGAATAGTCAATCAGCAGGGCATCGGCTGCATTTTCGTCTTTTGCCGCAAATGAAAATTTGATGTCTTTGTAATTGGTGGATGGAATGTTGAACACCATTGTATTTTCAAGCCCTGCGTTTTGGAAGGGCTGCGTGACCTGAAGACCGCGCATATTGCTCGTGGCAAAAGGAATGTTTTGATTCGCCTGCGGTAAATAATTAAGATCGGTAGGGCTGTTTCTGCGCTCCATGGATGCTTTGCGCCAGTTCGGATTTGCGCTTGTGAAAGGATATCCGGCCAAACACGACTGGTACGATATGGAGGCATCGGCTGTCAGTTCGTATGTGGCAGCCAGTGATTCGAGCGGCGTATCATTAGGAATGTTGGTGTCCATCATCCAGAAATACAGCGGCACGGTTTCGGCCACAGGTGCCGCTTCAATAAAGTGTGCAGTCAGCGCGAACGAAGAGGCCATGGTCATCGTAATCTCTTCTTCGGTGCTGTTTGAAGCGCCGCTCCAATGACTGAATGCATAGCCCGGTAGCGCTACTGCTTTAACTTTTACAGGAATGTTCGAAAAATAAATGCCCGTCCACGGATATGGATTTCCTTCAATGCCCGGCGTTCCGTCTTTCACATCGATGGTGTTGATATGTACAAAACCGCGATCGGTGTGCGAAACGTCGAGTGTAATGTTAATGTTGGAGGCAATATTGAATTTGCTTCGGATGTGATTTCGTTGTACGGTAGGGCGGTTATTGATGAAGTTGGTTTGAAAGTTCAGGTACCAGGTTCGGGAATCCAGCGTAAGCGGCGCTTTCCACCGATCGATATGTTCCGGCATTTCCTGATCGATCGCTTCATTCATGGCGACTAGCAGGTTTACCATCCGTGTGGGCAGGAAAGTCGTATTCATCAAATCGGCGAAGCGGTTGATGAAGTCGTTTTTAAACGTGTTATTCTCGAGGAATCGTCTTAAAAAAAGCGTTGACGACGGAGGGTTAGGCCACTCCGGTCCGTCAGTAGCGGTGGCTGCTGCAAGCGAATTGCGCGTAAAGTTGTCTGATGTGATGCCAAACGTATCATCCATATCGTGAAACGCCCAACGCCACCTTCCGTCGTGACCGTACAGCGCGCCGGGGACGTAGCCCTGGGTTTTCTTACGCCAGTAAACGGTGTTGTAACCCGGCCAGTCGCCATTATCCATAAAAATATTGGCGATGTAGTAATCCATAAAATTCTCAGTGTCGATTCGGGTTTGGATGTACTGATAGTTTTCGTCCCCAGCCAGAGAATTTGCAAGCATGTATGAGTAGAGTTGCATCCAGTCGACCTCGTCGCCCGCTTCCGCTTCCGGATCGGACATTTCGTTTTCCAGCAGGTCTACTTCGTCAATATCGAGCATTTGCGCAAAATATTCATCGTCGTATTTTTCACGGAAATTGAGTACTCCCCAATATTCGCCATTCATAAATACGACGGTGGGCTGATAAGACTGCCGCTCGATGTTGCGTAAATTTTTACAAAGTTCCTGATTGTAGGCATCGCGGAACATGGTGGCATAAAAATCACCTCCGGAATTGCGCAACTGTAACCTTTCATAATCGTCATTCGGCAAATCGCTGAAAATAGGGTAGTTGATTCGGTTCGCGCCGTAATTGTTACGTGCGAACAGGTTTAATGATTTGCTTGGAAAATCCCGTGATGAGCCGCCCTTAACGCGGATTCCAATGTTTTGATTGAGCACTTCCTGACCGCCGACAAAATAGCTGATGTGTGCTTTTCGCTCTGACTCTGCGCCTTCGCGATGGAAATTTCCGGCATCGAGGTACATCGGATCCAGATCCGGGTTTTGTACCCGCCATTGGTCGAAGTCAATACCTGCGGTATAAATTCCGTCTTCGTAGTCGTAAAGTTTATCTTCATCCACACTTACAGATACTACCGGAAACGTAAAGCGATCGGAACCCTGCGGGGTGACAAAGTAGGTCTGGGTAACAACCCGACTCGGAAGCGCTCCTTCTTTAACGAGCATGGCTTTTACGACAGTCCCCTTAAAAATAGGATCTTCAGGAATGTAGGTCGGAGTAAAATCCCACGTGGATGAAATATTGGCAATTTCATTAGGTTGGGTGGAGCGATCGACAATGCTGATCGGACCGTTGTACGTAAGGGTTTCGATGCTTTGTGTAAGCATCGGCCCGAACGGTTGACCCGGAACGCGGGGGTATTGATTTTTATAATTATACGTTTTACCGCCAATGTGGGCCGGGTTGGGATCGGAACCATCCAGCGTATACAGAATAGTGGCTCCTGCTACAGGCGATGTGATGTTTAGCGTAAACGCGGCAGTGCTGAATCCTCCATTTTGGGAGAAAACCGGCGGAGGCAGCACTTCGTTAAAGCCTTGCGCTGCATTGGGCGCGGCGGGAGTCACATTTTCGAAAAACAGCCACGAACCGGTACCGTTGGGAAGTCGGCCATAGGAAATGTCCTGAAGCAAGGCGACGGCAGGAGAGGCGTCTGCCACGGAATTGTCCGGAGCAGTTAGCGTGATGGTTTCGCCTCCTGCACTGATTCTAAAGTTGGTATGAAGAGGCTGTCCGGCAATAGCGCGGTCTTTATCGGAGCAGAAAACGAGCAGGTACGAATTGGCCGGAAGTGTTACTGCCGGAAAAACCCATTTAAAAGGCACCGAGGCATCATCGGTAAGCCCGAATCCACCGAGGTTAACCGCAGTAGTGCCGGCATTGTAGAGTTCGACCCAATCTTCGTACGACCCGTCTTCATCGGCGTTGATTGTGGCGTTTGAAGTAAGGATTTCGTTGATAACTACCTGAGCTTGCGCCATCGGGCTTGTTATAAATGCTGCGATAAAAAAAAGCGAGATTGTAATTTTTGACATAAAAAACCGTGCTTAAGTAACCCTCAAAGGTAAAATTAGCATCGGGGGAATTTAAATAAAATCGACAAGCAGTAAAAAATGGCTTTGAAATGCAGAAATTTACGTTTGCGAGGGTGAGGTAATACCGGATTTTGAATGGTCTAAAAAGTACCGGAAGAATGTGAAAAAGAGCAAGCTAAAGTAGAATAAACCGTACTGACGATAAAGATAATCTTCGGTAAAACAGAGAATGAAAACATGTGAAACAACGACGCTACAAAGGAAAAGCCGCATTTTGTAAACCGCCTGAAAAACCTTTCGGCAGTAGAAAAGAAATGCCATAAATCCTACAATACCGGAACCTAACCAGATATACAGAAAGTAATTATGCGTTAGATATCCATTCTTCTTGTAAAACTCCGAATTGTAGTTATCTGCATAACATTGATTTAATTCATCTCCTACATTGTTAAAACCTAGACCTGTAAGGTAATGATGTTGCAGGAGTATTCCGGAGCAATTAACGATGGCAATTCGAACGTTCGTGGAGTCATATGCAACACCGGATGGAGGCTTGTTCCAACTATTTGCGATCTCCTGAAAGCGTCTGCTTATACCCGGTACACTTATTACTAATAGCGTTGTTAATCCAAGTATCGACAGTAATGCCAAAATTTTGTACTTATTGGTTAAGCCGGAGCGGAAAATCAACATACCTGTAAGCAAAACAACCAGAAGGACTATATTTAGCTTAGCCAGAATAAGGAAGGTAATCAGGACAAATATTGCCAGAAATATTAGCTCATAATACTGTCTGAATTTTAATATTCTTTCTAAGCAAAAGGCGCTGCAAAGCAAGACGACAGCCGTGTAATATGTAGGATGTATTTTAAAAAGAGGGGTTTCATAGTATACGAAGTCGCGAAATTTTGGAATATTGTATTTGTAGGAGAAGAAATCAGAATAGTCGTAATACCAAAGAAATAAGAGTATATATCCAACTGCCATAATTGCGCACGAAATTTTCAAGAGTTGGAGGCATTTGGTTAATTTTTCGCGAGTAACAAATCCCGGGGGGAGATATGAAAAAACTACCGGAAACAGAAGAAAGAAAAAAGCTCTGTTCGCCGGCTGAAGGGTTTCTAAGGTTTTAAATCGGATCAGGCAATCCGTCAGAACGATAAAAAAAGGAATTATGAAGCATAGCAGTCCGGGATATTCCGGTTTGAAGTTTCGGATGGTGATCCGGTAAAGCACTGTGGCTAAAAGTAACAGGAGAAAGGTAAATGTCACCAGGTTCTCTTTCAGCAAAGGAAATAAAAACAGTGCGGGGAATAAAACATTAAGCCCTTTCTCAGTTAGTGCTTTCACAATATTTCTTCAATTTTTTGTTTAAATCGGTTTAAAATAGCATCGTCAGAAAATTCGTGTAGAATAAAGTGTCTTGCATTTTTACCTACTGCCTCAGCCTTTTCGGGATGATTTTTCCACTCGAGAATCTGCTGATATACTGTATTTGGATTTCCGTCGGAAAAATAAGACCCGCCTCCTGATTTTTTAAAATTAAGAGCTACTTCAGAAGCGCTGTTTCCGGTAACGATGGATGGCCGGGCGCTCGCCATCATCCCTAATATTTTGGAAGGCATCAATGAGTCGAGAATATCTGTTTTCTGAAAAAGAAAATGCACTTGGGCGTGGCAAATCAAATCATTTAATTCTTCATAAGGCAGAGGTTGATGAAACCGCACGAATTCATACCTGCTCAGCATAAGCTCAAGTGATTTTCGGGCACCGCCGTCACCCACAATCAAAATTTCAATCGCCGGATCGCTCACCAATTCACATAAGCCTTGTAAAAATTGCCAATCTTGTTTTTCTCCGATATTTCCGGAATATAGCAAGGTAAATTTATTGGGATTTAAAATCGAATGCCGGCTGCTTCGCTGTGGACTAATTTGCGTACCGGATACCCAGTTCGGGAAATAAAATGGTTGCTGATGTTTTGATTTGTCACGTGCTTTTTGCAACATTCCCGAACTTATGCTACTTACTATTGTTGCTGAATTCAACATTTTTTGCTCAAGCTTCCGAACTACATTTTTAACGAGCCTTATGGCAAAACTGTTCTTTTTAAGTACTCCCGATTCCAGGGCAAGGTCAAATTCAAAATCTTGCACGTGTACCCACAACTTAGCACCGCACCGCACCGCAAGATTTCTCGCAGGTATTACCAAAAACGTCAGCGGAACAATTGCAATTACCAGATCTGTTTTTTTGATCTTTCGGCTACTTTTCCACACTCCGGAGGCATAAGACAACATTAGTTTTATTCTACCGGAAAAATTCACCCTGTTTGGAACAAATTGTCTATGACGGTAGATCGTCATACCTCTTACTATTTCCTGATGCGGACTGGGACGATTCTGATAGTCGTCGGCAATTTTCCATGCTGGATAATAAGGATATCCTGTGATAACACTCACTTTATAGCCTTGTTGCACTAAAAAATCGCAGAATTGCGTAGTGTAAAGTCCGATTGCCGTGTCTTCGGGATAAAAATAACCGGTAATTACCGTGATATGTTTCTGATACATGCAGTAAAAATGCAAAAATAAAATATCTCAGCGCATTACTTCTCCAACATTGAAAAATAATACTTTTGCGTATAACTTTTCGCAGAATGAAAAAGGCAGTTATTATTATTGCATGTTTGGCGCTTACCGCATGCGGAAAAAAGGAAGAGCAAAATGCAAAACCGGAGGTTGTTGAATCGCCTGCTTACGACAACTACTCGGTGGTTTTAGACGCAGTGTATAAAAAAGATGACAGTATTACTGTTACCTACATGATGGGTTCACATTTTCAGTATGAAAAGCCTGTGAGCCTCCCGATTAAAGGTTCGCCCGCAATACAACGAATTACCGTCAATATCCCCGGTGGAATTCCGGTAGAAAATATTGCTATTGTGGCAAGCACCAACAAGGCACAAGATTCGCTTCGGGTGCGAAACATTTCGATATTAAATGGAGATCAAATTTTAGTTAATGGCGAAAATTACAAGCATGCCGAATTCTTCATGTTGGATGAATCTTTCACATGGGATGAGAAAAATGAGCGGTACGCCATTTCACATGATAAAAAATATCCTCCGGGAATTAGAGGAAACGAAAAAGTTGAAGCGATACTAAAAAATTAAGTTGCGAGCAAGGAGTGGTAAAGATCATTCCACAGATGCCCTTTTCTTTCCCAACTGTAATTATCTGCAACAAAGTTCGAAAGCGCAGCGCCTCTGTCCCGGCGTTCGGATGCTGTCCACATCATAAGTTGGTTCAGGGCAGCAGTTAATTCAGGTTCTGTAGGATGAATCATAATCCCGCCATTTTCATTCCAACGTGGATCAATTCCGGTCTCAAATGTGGTTACCACGGGTGTTTTACAAACCGCAGCTTCCAGATTTACCATGCCGATTGCCTCTGAATAAGACGGAGCAATGAAAGCCCGCGCATTAGCGTAGAGTCGGAATTTTTCAGCACCGTACACGCTTCCTAAAAATTCGACTCTGTGTGCTATTCCAAGTGATTTAGCCAATTGCTGCATTTCAATAGAATGCTCGCTTTCCTGGCCCACAACCTTGACTTTTATCGACTTGTTATCGATTTTACTCAGGGACTTAATCATTAAATCTAATCCTTTTTTAGGATGAAGCCGCCCAAGAAAAAGCAGGTAATCTTCCTCCGGCTGATGCGTCAGGTTTTCCGGAATGCTGCTCAAGTGCATCAAATTAGGTATTTGCACGATGTTTTTGTGCCCGGTCATGGCAAAAAGATTGTCGCGTTCTAAAGGTGTAATGGCGTGTAAAAGCGTGGATTTCTGGAGCAACTCGCGTAAAACTACCTGCATGTAGACCCATTTTTTTAAACCTTTGTCGCGCATGTGCCACGGCTCAAGCATGCCGTGTGGAGTAACAATATAAGGAATTGATTCGCGCTGCGCGAGACGACTGCACGTATATTGCGCATGCATAAATACTCCGTGCAGATGAAAAACCGAAATGTCAGATTTGTGCGCGTTGATGTAGTCTGTCATTCCGGGCGCATAATTCCAAAAGCGATATTTCTCGGATTTAAACTGGATAAAGGGATCCGTTGCTTCTTTTTCATTCGTGAGAATTACTGACTTAAGGTCGGTTTTGTCGGACAGGTATTTATCCAGATCAACAACAACAGTTCGAACTCCACCACATTCCAAAGTGGTCAAAACTGCCGCGTGGTAAATCGTATTCATCTGTAATTTTTGCAAATATAAGCGGTAAATCCAATACATTTGCCGTGATAAATTTTTAGAATTATGAAGAAATTACTCGGACTTTTTTGTGCATTTTTATTGTTATCGTGCAATGAAAAAGAAACGTTTGCGGAGCAGAATAACGATTCGGTTAAAGCAGACGGGAATTTTGTGCAGATTGAGGCAATTTACGCGAAGAACGACAAGCTAAGCGTTTATTGTAAGGGGAAGAATCAAGAATATAAAGCCGATCCAACGGTCAGCAGAATGGTGTACGCATCAAATGAGTTGCAGACCATTGAAATACCGTTGCCTAAATATGCCGATTTGGAAAATCTTCGAATTGATTTGAGCGTAAATCCCTCCCAAACACTGGTAACTATTAAGAATGTTACGATTCATTATGACGGGAAAAAAATTGATGGCGATTATGCAGAATTTACTAAATATTTTGGGTTCAATGAATATGTGTCCTGGGACCCGCTTTACTTTGGCTATAAATTCAATAACGTCAATAATACATTTTACCCGGCGATGTTTGGAAATGATGCTTTGAAGCAAAAATTAACCGCTAAATAGCGGTTTTTTTATGCGTTTCAATTACGTGAACAGGCTGAAAACCTAATTTATAAGAATAGAAAAACAGCCAGATAAAAAAGTAGAATTCTGGCGGAAAAAAGTGCCCGTCCCGGAAAAGTTTTAAGAGGAAATAAATAAAAATACCCTGCGACACATAGTCTTCAGTGCTATATACTTTCGCGCCTTTCGCAAGGACCCAAATTACAAACACGATACCGAACAAGCCAAATTCAGACGCAATTCGGGTAAAAAGGGAATTGGCATCAAATGAATTATCGGTATGCCGGGACTGAATCACGAGATATTCCGGAGGCCTCATTTCCTTAAGATAACGCTGGGTGTGCATCCAGTGATGACTGCCGATACCGCTACCCAAGGGATGATCTGTAATATTATTTTTCATAATAAAAATATTGCCAATCATCACGTAGGAACTTAAATTGGTATCAGGATGAAATTTACCGGTATTAATGACATTTAATGAATTGTACGTATCATCAATTCGCATTTTAAAAAAATCGAAATTGTTGTAAACGTAGTTAAAGACTACTACTACAAAGGGTATAAGCAAAACCAAATAACCAAGCCTACGCAAAGTGAGGTTTGGAATGATAAACATTAACGCGCAGCCCACATATCCCAGGGATGAATTTGAAATTATCAGTGTGCCGAAAATAACCGCGGAGTCCCGGTAGCGCTTGATCTTAAAATAATAGTAGCATGCAGGAATAATTACAATTACGTAATGTGCAGGCTCTGTAAAAATGCTCATCAAGCGATATTTCTCGTCGTGTCGGTTAAAAAACCAAAGAACATAACCGATAATCGCCACATAGTAGCACATTCGCGCGTAAATATCAATAACCTCCTTCTTGGTATACAAAGGCAAAAAGTTATAATAATACGTTCCCACAATGGCTATTCCCAATATCTGGGAAAGCATAAAATTGTAGGGGATGTCTATGATGGTATAACATAACAATCCATGAAGAAAGAAGAAGACGAGAACACCGACGAAATAGACATTAAATTTTAGCTTTTTTATCCGAAGTAAAATGAAATAATTGACGGCAATGATCAGGTAGAGCAACTTCCAGTCGATAATATACTTCACTAAAAATGCCTCAGTAAATATTGCGAAGATGGAGGAGAATAATAAATAATTCCGAAGCCTTTTCGAAAGAGGTAAACTATTGGCTAATGGGTGAGCTACATCCATATCCTACAAAGTTTTGACCGTGCGGTACGCATCAATCGGTTGAACAACGCTCCAAAGAAGCAGGCAAAGCGCGGACGCAATGACCACACTAGACAAGCCATAATTTAATTTAATAAAAAGGTACGATAGCGGAAGTTTTAAAAGAACGCTAACAACCAATAAAATGAGATAACTTTTCAATTTCCCAATTCCGTTAAAGAAGTAACTGTAGAAGAGGGTAAATATGCGCAGTGCGGTCATAATGGCGGTAACTACAATTAACATCTGCGGAATTGCTATCGCTTCACCCACCCATAATTGCATGACTTGCGGAGCAATTAAGGTAAAAACCGCTATTCCGAGAAGGAGACCCAGAAAAGCAAGATTAAAATTTCTAAAGGATCGTAGCAGCCAACTGCGATTTGCTTCAAGATACTTCTGAGAAAACATTGACCAAAGCGGTGCCATCCCAGCCATTAAAATTAGCATAGGAAATTGGAAATACTTAGACACTACCTCATACGGCACAATGTCTTTCGGACTATAAAAGTATGCGAGAATATAGCTGTCCGAGGAAAATAGAAACAAAATGCCGGTTTGGATAATCATATATTTTAATCCTAGTTTATAGATGTTGCGCAGAAAATCCGGGGGAACAGTTTCGGAGGTTTTCAGAGAAATATTCTCTGTTCGAAATAAATGCACAGTATATAAAACATTGACCAAAAGGCAAATCGAGCCGCTAAGAAAACTGATTAAATACAATCGATCTTCTATTGATTCGAACGGAAACAGAAGCGCAATACCTACCGAAAGTAAAAAAAAGATTTGATTGACGGCGAGCGATTGTTCAGCGTACTTACCCCGGAAAACACTTACATATAGTGACTTATGGGTGTTTAAAATAAAATTAAGGCAGAAAAACATAATATTAATTGCAAAAATCTGCCAAACAAACTGACTTGTAAACGGTATATTGAAAAGCGTGGTAACATCCAGTACTGATAAAAGCATAATGAGCATCGCAAAAATAAACACGGCCAGTTTGGCGGTAAAGGCATAGGTAAATCTTATGTATGCGTTAATCAGAGAAGTTTTTCCTTCTAATTTTAATTCCGGGATTTTAGTTTTAAGTACACTAGCAAGACCGAAATCAAGCAATAAAACCCACTGAAACAGAGTAAAGACCAAAATCCACAAACCATATGCGGAGTCGCCCAAATATTGTATCAGCATCGGAATGGAGACAAACAGTGATATGCCGGAAATTCCTTTGTAAAAAGCGCTCATGATCAAGTGATTTTGAAGCAACCTTTTTACCATAGTTCTTTTAATTTCGTAGTGCATATCAGCAGTGAAGCGCAAATATAATGATTCCCCCTTGTGCATTTGTGTTGTGCACGATTTATCCTAACTTGGCCCATCAAATAGAAGTGCTTCATGGCTAGAATTATTGTGACCGGCGGCTCCGGATTTATTGGAACAAACTTGATTGAATATTTTTTAGGAAAAGGTCACGAGCTGTTAAATATTGACATTGCAGTACCAAGAAATAAAAGTCATTTGTCGCATTGGCGAAAAGTTGATATCCTAGATCGCGCTAATTTTCACAGTGAGTGCCAAACGTTCAATCCGGATTATGTCGTACATCTCGCAGCCCGCACTGATTTGCATGAAAACGAATCTATAGAAGGTTATGCTGCTAATATTGCCGGAGTTCAGAATATGGTAGACATTGTTAACGAACTACCCGCGGTGCGAAGGGCAGTTTATGCTTCCAGCCGAATGGTTTGCAGGATTGATTACGTGCCGGAGAATTTTTATGATTATTGCCCCCCGAATTATTATGGGGAAAGTAAAAAAAGGGGTGAGGAAATTGTACGGAAAGACGCCACACACGATTATGTAATAGTTCGTCCTACTTCGATTTGGGGGCCTTTTTTTGAAGTGCCTTACAGAACTTTTTTTGATACAGTCCGGAAAGGATTGTTTTTTATTCCGAAAGGGCACAACCCCCGGAAATCTTTTGGTTTTGTTTACAACACGGTGTATCAGATCGAACAAATACTATTTGCGGAAAAGAACATGATCGAAAATCATTATTATTTAACGGATTATCCCTCGCTTGAGTTGAAAACCTGGGCTGATTTAATTGCTAAAAATTTTCAGTTGCGGCCTGTGAAGCAAATTTCAATGCCGATATTAAAAGTTGCGGCGGCTGTGGGCGACTTATTTCAGAAAATGGGTTGGAAGAATGTGCCGCTTACCACGTTCCGACTTACAAATCTAATCACTCATATGGAATACAACACCGCTTCGCTGGAAAAACTTTGTGGAAAATTGCCGTATTCACTCGAAGAGGGCGTTGAAATTACTGTTAAATGGATGAAGCAAAGCTAACCAGTGGCTTTATTTTTTTAGTAAGCGAAATAAACGTTCGATACCTTCACGCAATTCCACTTTGTGATGCCACCCCAACGCATGTATTTTGGAGCAGTCGGTAAGTTTTTTTAACGTGCCATCGGGTTTCGTCGAATTAAATACAAAAGTTCCCTTATAGCCGACAACTTCAGAAATTTGTAACGCTAAATCCCGGATTGAAATGTCTATACCGGTTCCAATATTAATGTGTGTATTGCGAACTTCCTCCCCTGAGATGCAGTCCTCAAAATTCCTTTTTTCCATTAAGTAAACGCAAGCATCCGCCATGTCTTCCGACCATAAAAATTCGCGCATGGGATTTCCGGACCCCCATATTTCAACCGCCTCCGCACTAATTCCGAAGCGTTGCAGAATCTTGTGCATTTCATCATCTGATGCAACACCCAACACTTTTCGCGCCGTTTCATTTTCGGATTCGGCAAGTAATTTCGCAACATAGATTTTCTTTAGTAAGGCCGGCAAAACGTGCGATTTCTCAAGGTCAAAATTATCATTAGGCCCATAGAGATTTGTTGGCATTACCGAAATAAAATTGGTGCCGTATTGTAAATTGTAGCTTTCGCACATTTTAATGCCTGCGATTTTCGCAATCGCATAGGGCTCATTCGTGTACTCCAGAACGTTAGTCAGCAGATACTCTTCTTTCATGGGTTGCGGACACTCTCTTGGATATATGCAAGTACTACCAAGAAAAAGCAACTTTTTAACTCCGTGCAGATACGACTGATGGATTACATTATTTTGAATCATCAAATTTTGGTAGATGAAATCTGCCCGATAGGTTGTATTGGCAATGATTCCGCCTACTTTAGCTGCAGCAAGAAAAACGTATTCAGGCTTGGTTTCTTCAAAAAAAGCAGCTACCTGAAGGCTGTCCGTAAGGTCTAATTCTACGCTGGTTCTGGTGATAAGGTTCGAATACCCTTTCTCCCGTAGTGTTTTTACAATGGCACTTCCTACCAGACCTCGATGCCCGGCAACGTATATTCGGCTATCGGTTGTCATTAGGATATAGTTGGACGTTTTACAAATTCTAAGTCATGTCGAACCATCAAACGAACTAATTCTTTGAATGAAGTTCTCGTCGGATTCCAACCCAGATTCGCCTTGGCCTTTGCCGGATTACCAAGCAAGCTTTCGACCTCGGCAGGTCTGTAGTACGTAGGGTCTACTTCAATAAGTACCTTACCTGTCGAACGGCAAATACCTTTTTCGTTTTCGCCGGCTCCATTCCATAAAAGCTCTATTCCGGCCTCTGCAAACGCTAACTCGCAAAATTCTTTAACAGAATGCTGTTCCCCGGTTGCAATAACATAATCCTCAGGCGTAGATTGCTGCAGCATTAACCACATACATTCGACATAGTCCCTGGCATATCCCCAGTCGCGCAATGCATTAAGGTTTCCTAAGTATAATTTTTCCTGCAGCCCTAAAGCGATTCGCGCTGCTGCTAGGGAAATTTTCCGCGTGACGAATGTTTCTCCCCGACGCTCTGATTCGTGGTTAAACAAAATTCCGTTAACCGCAAACATCCCGTACGATTCGCGATAATTTTTGGTAATCCAATACGCATATATTTTCGCTACTCCGTAAGGTGAACGTGGATAAAACGGAGTACTTTCTGACTGTGGTACTTCCTGAACTTTTCCATACAGTTCAGAGGTAGAGGCTTGGTAAATTTTTGTGCGCTCAATAAGGCCGCAAATCCGAACGGCTTCTAATAAACGCAAGGTTCCTATTCCATCTGTCTCCGCAGTATATTCCGGCAACTCAAACGAAACTTTTACATGAGACTGCGCCGCAAGATTATAAATTTCATCAGGACGAATTGTTTGTACCAAACGAATGAGGTTAGTTGAATCCGTCATATCACCATAATGCAACTGAATTTTGCGCTTATTGTGCAAATCCTTTATCAGGGAATCAATGTACAGATGTTCAATGCGCCCGGTATTAAATGTTGAACTACGTCTGATGATGCCATGTACTTCATAACCTTTTTCCAATAAAAATTCGGCTAAGTAAGAACCATCCTGTCCATTAATACCTGTTATAAGCGCTTTTTTCATGAAGAGATTTTAATATTCTTGCAAATATAGATTTATACAATCAAAAAATTTTAGTTTTTTTGCAAGGGATATTCCCAATAGGACAAGGTTGAATTACAGATTATCCACGGGTAATTTTTAATTCAAAAACTGCATATGAAAAGAATCCTCATCACCGGAGCCGCCGGTTTCCTCGGTTCCCATCTTTGCGACAGGTTTATCAACGAAGGATATTACGTAATCGGAATGGACAACCTGATCACGGGCGACCTGAAGAATATTGCGCACCTGTTCCCGAATGAGAACTTCGAATTCTACCACCACGATGTAAGCAAGTTCGTCCACGTGCCGGGAAATCTCGATTATATCCTGCACTTCGCCTCACCGGCAAGTCCGATTGATTATCTTAAAATACCTATTCAAACACTGAAAGTAGGCTCGCTCGGAACACATAACCTCCTCGGTCTGGCGCGAGTTAAAAAAGCCCGTATTCTTATCGCATCCACCTCCGAAGTCTACGGCGATCCACTGGTGCATCCGCAAACGGAAGACTATTACGGAAACGTAAATACCATCGGTCCGCGCGGCGTATACGACGAGGCTAAACGGTTTCAGGAATCCATCACCATGGCGTATCATACTTTTCACGGACTCGAAACGCGGATTGTTCGGATTTTTAACACGTACGGACCCCGCATGCGCCTCAACGACGGGCGTGTAATTCCGGCCTTTATCGGTCAGGCACTGCGCGGCGAAGATCTTACCATTTTCGGCGACGGTAGCCAAACACGCTCCTTCTGCTACGTGGATGATCAGGTCGAAGGTATTTTCAGACTGCTGCATAGCGACTATCACCTGCCGGTGAACATCGGTAACCCCGACGAAATTTCCATCCGTGAGTTCGCAGAAGAAATCATCAAACTCACCGGAACCAAACAGAAAATTACCTACCTGCCGCTGCCGCAAAACGATCCGATGCAGCGTCAACCCGATATTACGCGCGCTCGGCAAATTCTCGGATGGGAACCTAAAGTCAACCGCGCAGAAGGAATGAAAATTACGTATGATTACTTTAAATCACTGTCATCTGAAGAACTTCTGAAGGAAGAACACAAGGATTTTTCAGGATTTATCCGTTAGTATGGTAGCAGCACAGACCGGTAGATATTCTAAATACCTCAGGCCCATTAGCATCACGTCGGACCTGATTACCATTACCCTGCTGGCTGCTTTTTTCATACCCAGACTTGCCGTAAATCTTCCGGTATTTCTGCTCTTTCAGGCAAGCGCATGGCTGCTGATCGCCTTGTTTACTAAATTTTACAGCATTTATCGGTTTACCACACCCGTGGAGATTCTCTCCAAGCTCATGCGGCAATCCGTGCTGTTTTTGCTCGTAGTCATTGCGTATTTTCCTTTTGCAAAGCAGTCCGAATTCAGCGGCACGGTGATCGCTTACTATATGATTGCGGTCTTCCTTTTGGTGTCGTTTTCGAAATTCATGCTGTTCTATTATCTCAAAAAATACCGAATCGTTACCGGCAGCAATTTCAGAAGCGCAGTAATCATTGGTCAGACCGAGGAAGCCGTCCGACTTAAAGAGCTTTTCCTCACCAGAAACGATTACGGTTATCGCTTCCTTGCATTCTTTTCGGACAAAAAATCAGGACCCGACATTCAAGGCCGTGTCGAAGACGTAAAGACGTATGTACTCGAGAATAAGGTAGATGAAATTTATTGTTCGCTCAACGAACTCAACAATGTACAGGTACGCGATCTGGTGGATTGGGCGGAGGATAATCACAAAACCCTGAAATTTATTCCGGACAGCAAGGAGATCTTTTCCAAAAACCTGAAAATCGATTACTACGAAATTTTCCCGGTACTGTCGCTGCGGAAAACTTCGCTTCACGACCCGGCTACCAAAGCATTCAAACGTGGGTTTGACATCGTATTTTCGTTGATCGTGATTTTCTTCATTCTTTCGTGGCTCATTCCGATTCTGGCAATTTTGATAAAACTCGAGTCTAAAGGCCCGGTTTTCTTTTTGCAAGGTCGCCCGGGTATTAACGAGCAGGAATTTTACTGCTTTAAATTCCGTTCCATGAGAATTAATCAGAACACGGAAAAGGAAGCTTCGAAAAACGATCCGCGCGTTACAAAAATTGGACGTTTTCTTCGCAAAACCAGTCTGGATGAAATGCCCCAATTCATTAATGTTCTCCTGGGCGACATGTCTGTAGTAGGTCCGCGTCCGCACCTTTGGTCACAGAATAAAGCCTACGGTAACCGCATCAAAAAATACATGATGCGACACTACGTAAAACCGGGAATTACCGGACTTGCGCAGGTTCGGGGCTACCGCGGCGAAATCGAAACAGACGAAGACATGATCAACCGTATAAAGTTTGATGTGTTTTACATTGAAAACTGGTCGGTTTTCCTTGATCTGAAGATTATCGTACAAACCGTGATCAATATTTTTCGCGGGGAAGAAAAAGCATACTAAAAAATACCCTTCGCGATCAGTTCCCGAAGCTGATTTTCCGGATCGAAATTCGCTGCTGCAAATGCCGCAATTTCCTTCCTCATGCGACTCCAATCTTCCGGCGGGATTCGGCTAATTTCTTCCAGACAAACCGAAACTGCTGCCCAATCGCCTGCAGGAGCCGTCCACCCCAACTGATGCGTCGACACAAGAGCCTCGCCTTCGCCTCCGCCACAATATAATAGGGGTACACCCAATCGCGCGTATTCAAATATTTTTGACGGCACCGATCCGTTAATCCGGGTTTTAAGCGGTACAAATGCCAGATCGAGGTGTGCCAGCCTTTGATGTAAATCACTTCGCGACAGCATGCCGTGATAAAAAACGGGCTTGTCCGGATTGGCTGCTATGAAGGATTCGATTTTTTTCCGCTCTGCTCCGTCGCCAAAAATGTGCAGTTCCACATTTTCAGGCAATGTAATTTCACAGACGGCATCGTACACTCCCTGGGCTACGCCAAGCAATCCTGCATAAAAAACACGTAATTTTTTTTCAGGAACCCATTGCGGAATCGGGGATTGATCCGGAAAATTGCGGTAAAGGTGCGTGCGAACCCCATTGGATAAGGGGCGGGCATGAGCGAGAATTTCTTCGGATTGCCCGAGGATTACCGATGCGTTACGGTAAATGAAACGTTCCATCCGGACGAGAAGTTTATGCGAAATACTTCCTTTTTTCAGTACACCCAATTCGATGGCAGCGGATGGCCACAAGTCTGAAACATTCAGAATAATGTGCCGGCGTCGTAACCGGAGCGCGACGACAGAAATAAAGGAAAGCAAGAGCGGTGGTGACTGCACGATGACTTTTTCAGGCAAGCGGTTGTAAAGCAGGTAGAAAAACAGTCCCAGCGCAAAACTGGCGGTGGAAAAAATGCGTTTTACAGGATTTTTACTGTTGCTCGGATAGATCCACAATCGGGTGATGCGGACGCCCGCAAAATGCTCTGCTTTTCGAAACACACCGCGGTAACCCTCAAACAGTTTTCCTTCGGGATAATTTGCCAGCGGACAAACCACGTGAACGTCGTAACCATGTCGTTGCAGCGAAGAAGCCAGTGTGCCAATCCGGTTGGCAGCGGCTCCTTTTTCCGGTGGAAAATAATTAGTAATGATCAGCAGGGATTTCATCGAAGTAGAATATCAACCAAACGTTCTGCGGCACGGCCATCCCATAGTTCCGGGATGCCGGCAGAACGGCGCCCGTTAGCAAGTAGCGATTTATATGCGGCAGAAAGTTCAGTTACAGACGTACCGACCAGCGTGTTGGTTCCGGTTGTAATCGTCTCCGGCCGCTCGGTGGTTGTGCGCATGGTAAAACACGGAATTCCGAGCACCGTGGTTTCTTCGGATAAGCCTCCGGAATCAGTAATTACGGCAAAGCTTTGGGATACCAAATGCATAAAGTTGAGGTAACCCTGTGGCGCCACCAGCCGTATGTTTTTGAACGATGGTGCGCGGTGGGCTAAAATTGCTTCCGTGCGCGGATGAATGGGAAATACTACCGGTTTATCCTCGGCCAGTGCGTCGATGCCCGTGAGCAAATCTACCAGGTGTTCCGGCTGGTCGACATTAGACGGACGGTGAAGCGTCAGCACAAGGTAATTACCCCGGGAAAGTCCGAATCGGGAGGCAAATTCAGGTGCCTGAAACCGATCTTTATTTTGAAGCAGCGTGTCGATCATTACATTGCCCACAAAATGCACCGCGTCAGGAGAGACACCGCTGCGGATGAGATTTTCTGTCGCAGACGGGGACGTTGTAAAGAAGTAATCCGAAATACTGTCGGTGACCACGCGGTTTACTTCCTCGGGCATGGTCCAGTCGCCGGAGCGTATACCGGCTTCGACATGCGCGACTTTAACATGCATTTTTTTGGCGACAATCGCGCAGGCCATCGTCGAATTAACATCGCCTACCACCAAAACCAGATCTGCCGGGTGTTGTTCCAGTTCTTTCTCAAAGGCAACCATGATCGCTGCAGTCTGTACGGCCTGAGAACCACTTTTAACTTCTAAATTGACATCGGGTTCCGGAATATGTAATTCTTCAAAAAAAGTATCGCTCAGATTACGATCATAGTGTTGGCCGGTATGCACCAACCTGAAAGCCACATTTTTCCCCGCTGCCTGTTTGTTGCGCAACGCTTTGATAATGGGTGCAATCTTCATAAAATTTGGCCTGGCTCCGGCCACAAGGGTAATTTTCATGCAGAGGGTAGTTTGGAAATAAACTGTTTTAGCTTGCCGCTTTTGGTGCGCTCAAGGCGGTCCTGGCGACAAAAAATCACCGTCAGACCGGGCTCAAGATAACGCGAAAAAACGTCGCGGATACGGTATTCTTCCGCGTCTGTCAGCGGATGCGCTGAGGTGTAATGGATTTCGAAGGTGTTTATTTGCGTTTGCACAATTACAAATTCAAATACATTGCCTTCGTCATCAAACAATTGCTTTGTAATGGTGTAAAAAGTCATCCCCGGCGCCACTTTACCGCCTGGCAACACAATCGTATCGTTCGTGCGGCCAGTGAGTTTTTTTAATACCGGATTTTTTTCTGTACTTGCTTCATCCAGAATTCCGATGTCGCCCACGTCGTATCGAATCATTGGGTGCGCCTTGTTGTATAGTGACGTTACTACAATCCTGCCCTCGGCGCCGTACGGTAGAACGTTGTCGTTTTCGTCTAAAATTTCGATGTACAACGTTTCTGCATTTGCACGCCAGGTTTTATTCGGATCTTCAAACGCCATGATGTCCAGTTCTGCAGAGCCGTATTCATTAACAACGGGAACGCCGAAATACCGCTCAATCAGAAGCCGATCATCCTCAAATAACATTTCTGAAGTTGAAATGCACAGCTTCAGGGTTGGACAAATATTCTTTAAAATCTGGTTGCGGCGGCGCAGGTGTTTGGCAAGAAGTACGATGGAATTCGCATAACCGTTGATGTAATCAAATTTTTTTCTGGCAAAAACGGAAAGCATGTCATCCATTGCACCTTCAGAAAAATCAAATATTGAAAAACGATGGCGATTGCTAAGAAAATCCTTCACCCGGAGTTTAAACAATGCCCAGGATTCTAACGGCATCCCGTAAAATCGAGCCTGAAAAGAGTGGTTAAAGTCAATGCCGTACCAATTCCACCGGCGCTGAATATTGGCCCAGATCAAGGCATGACAAAACTTGTCTTTGGCAAACACAAACGGATCTCCCGATGATCCGGAAGTTTTATTTACAAATACGTTTTTTGGAGTGTAGCCTTTCGAAAGTCGCAGCGGTAGCGGCTGTTGAAAATCGGATTTCCTCATTACGGGCAGGGATTCCCACGTATAGTTTTCAGAGACTTTCGAACGGTACAACGGGTTGTTTTGCAAATGAAACCGAACAATTTCGTCCCTCCGGTGCTTATTAAAAGCCGGAAAGTTTTTTTCAGAAATGGCTAAGATTTCATGTAAATGACGCGTCGCCTTCCCAATCGGAAACCCATTGATGCGCAGGGAGAGGTCGAAAAGCTTCATGTAATTTTTTTCAAATGTAGTCAGTCGGCAGAAAGCCCGCAATTTTTTTCAGCATCAGGGTCAAAGAAGTTAAATTTGCCGCAACAAACGCAACTATGAAATTACTTCTTCTCGGATCCGGCGGTCGTGAACACGCGCTCGCGTGGAAAATGACCCAAAGTTCTTTATGTGACCAACTTTATGTTGCTCCCGGAAATGCCGGAACAGCTGCAATAGCCGAAAATGTAGCAATAAGTGCTACTGATTTTCCTGCAATCCGGAAATTTGTCCTGGAACACCGGATCGACATGGTGGTGGTTGGCCCGGAAGATCCATTGGTTGCGGGCATATTCGATTTTTTTAAGGCGGATGTCGACCTTGCGCACATTCCCGTAATCGGACCCTCAAAAACCGGCGCTCAACTGGAAGGAAGTAAAGATTTTGCCAAACAGTTTATGATGCGGCACAACATTCCTACCGCTGCATACCAAACTTTTACCGCCGACACCGTAGAAGAAGGCTGTCGTTTTCTCGAAACGCTGAAGGCACCTTATGTTTTAAAAGCGGACGGACTTGCCGCCGGGAAAGGGGTTTTGATACTCGACCAACTCGCAGAAGCACAGCACGAGCTTCGCAATATGCTAAATGGCAGTTTCGGTACGGCGAGTTCACGTGTTGTGATTGAAGAATTTTTATCCGGAATAGAACTAAGTTGTTTCGTACTTACGGACGGACATTCGTACAAAATCCTGCCGGTTGCTAAAGATTATAAGCGAATCGGCGAGGGCGATACCGGCTTGAATACAGGCGGGATGGGCGCAGTTTCGCCGGTTCCGTTTGCCGACGCGGCCTTTATGGATAAGGTGGAAAGCCGGATTGTTAAACCGACGGTTGACGGATTGAAGAAAGACGGAATCTCGTATGTCGGTTTTATCTTTATCGGACTTATCAATGTTGATGGAAATCCGATGGTGATTGAATACAATTGCCGGATGGGCGATCCCGAAACGGAGGTAGTAATACCGCGTCTTTCGTGTGATCTGGTCGCACTTTTCGATGCGGTTGCCGGCGGAAGATTGAACGAGTTTAACATGACTGTCGATCCGAGGGTGGCCTGTACGATTATGATGGTTTCAGGCGGTTATCCCGGGGAATACGACAAGGGCATTGAAATTATCGGGATTGCAGATGTTGTAGACTCGGTCGTATTTCATGCGGGTACGAAGCAGGTACAAGACAAAGTAGTCACGAACGGCGGGCGCGTTCTTGCCATTACGTCTTTCGGGGATACGATACAGGAAGCCACAAAAAAATCTTACCAAAACATGGGGAAAATCAGTTTTGATAAGATGTATTTCAGAAGGGATATCGGGAACGACCTACTTTAAAAACGAGTGTGCCGTAGTATCCTGATTGTCTTCTCCGGATTCGTTGTGCAGGCGAAGCTGCTTGACCCAGTATACCGTAGCCACGGTACAGATAATCATAAAAATCCAGTTGATGACGTTGGCTCCCCACCACGAACTCAATTCCAGTTCGCGTAAAAAATCAAACGGGAGAAACAGAAAGTCAACAAATAATGATTCTATCGCTTCGAAAAATGATCTCATTTTGAGCAGAGTTATGTTTACATTTACAAAAGTATAAAATATCCCGATGCTTACAAGCCTTTTTCGAAGATCAACGCCGTTCAATTACTCGCTGGTCATCATGGCCACATTGACGTTCTTCTTTCTGCATGTCATCAATCTTCCGGAGCAGGAATCGGGAATTTTCTCAGGCATCGCGGCAGTTCTTCTGGTATTTGTCAGCATGTTTTTCGTCAATTTCATCGTAAAAAAAAATAACCTGAGTCGTGACAGCGGATTTATTTCCTTTTTCTTCCTGCTGCTGATGTTGTTTCAGGCCGAAGTTTTTACCGACATCCGACTCCTGCTTTCAAATTTATTCGTGTTGCTGGCCATGCGCCGGCTTCTTTCCGTAACCACGATGAAATCTGTGCGCGAAAAGATTTTTGACGCCTCGCTATGGGTGTTCGTGGCCGCGCTTTTCCATTTCTGGGCGATTACCTACATCGTACTTGTTTTTATTACCATTTTGTTTCACGTATCGCGCGACTACCGGAATTGGATATTGCCGTTTATTGCTTTTTTTGCCGCCGCTGCCTTATTTCTTTTATACAACGTTGCAGTGGATGCAAATGCATACAACCAACTTCGCCAACAAGTGGATGTCGATTACGGCTTTGACTTTTTCATCAAGCAGCGCCAAAATTTTGGATTGTGGGCTTACGCTGCTCTGGCTGTGTTTTTTACGGCATCGATGATTTTTACGCTGACGTCACGGCCGCTTCAGCTACAGTCTGCCTACAAGAAAACTGTTGCATGGTTTCTGGTAAGTGTCGTCATTTTGATGCTTTCGCCATTTAAAAGCCTTCACCTGTTGTTATTTACGATGGCGCCCGTTGCAGTAATGGCTACGGCTTATGTAGAATATTATTTTCAGCAAACCCTTAAAGCCGAACTGGCGCTTTGGTTTACTACTGTAACTGCATTGGTCGTTTTTATGGTACAGCTATAGTTTTTCGCCGTAGGCCAGATCACCTGCATCACCCAGACCGGGAATGATGTATTTGTGGTCATTTAACTTTTCGTCCAGTGCGGCAATCCAAAGATGACAATTTGCAGGCAAATGCTTTTTCAGGTAATCGATACCTTCCGGTGCCGCAACTACCACGGCCAAATGAACTTGTGCAGGTGTTCCGCGCTGCATAAGCTTTTCGTAAACGGCGACCATGGATTGTCCGGTAGCAAGCATTGGATCTACCAAAAGCAGCGTTTTTTCATTGATGTCCGGAATTGCCTGATATTCCACGCGGATATCAAAGTGATCATCGCCCCCTTCGTGGTGGCGGTAAGCTGAAATGAATCCGTTTTCTGCGGCATCGAAATAGTTTAGAAAACCCATGTGCAGGGGTAAACCGGCGCGAAGAATAGAACAAACAACAGGTTGTTTTTCAAGCGAAACCGTCTGTTTAAAGCCGAGCGGCGTTTGCACAGAAACCTCCTGAAACGAAAACGTTTTGCTCATTTCGTACGCCATAATTTCCCCGATTCGCTCAATATTTCGCCGGAAGCGCATGCTGTCGGTCTGAATGGAAACATCGCGTATTTGCGACAGAAATTCACTCAGGATGCTGTTGTGTGCTGATAAATAGTGGATTTGCATAGGAAGTGCGGAAATTATCCGTGTATAAAAGTATAAAAAGTATCTTTGCGGCTAAAATCAATACCATGTTTTCACAACTTGCCTTTTCCGTTTTCGAGCAGTGCATCCGCGATTATCACGTCCACGACAACATCGACCAGCCGGTTAACAATCCGTTCCCGAAAGAAAAAATCGAGCATTTGTTGTACCTGAAGAACTGGATTGATACGGTGCAATGGCATTTCGAGGATCTGATCCGCGATCCGCAAATTGATCCGGTAGCGGCATTGGCACTGAAGCGTCGTATCGATGCGTACAATCAGGAGCGCACAGACATGGTAGAATACATCGACAGTTATTTTCTTCAGAAATATAAGGACGTTCAGCCGCAAGCGGACGCCAAAATCAATTCGGAAAGTCCGGCCTGGGCTGTTGACCGTTTTTCCATCCTCGCTCTTAAAATTTTTCACATGCGTGAAGAAGCAGTGCGTCATGATGCTACTCCGGAACACCGCGCTGCTTGTCAGGCAAAGCTTGATATTTTACTGGAACAACGCAAAGACCTTGCAACCGCCATCGACGATCTGCTTGATGATATTGCGCACGGCCGCAAATACATGAAGGTGTACAGACAAATGAAAATGTACAACGATGAAGCACTGAATCCTGTGCTTTATCAGGGAAAAAAATAAGTGTCTTCGTCCGCAAAGCATATTGCTGTAATACGGTTTTCTGCCATGGGCGATGTCGCCATGACGGTTCCGGTGCTGCAGTGCGTAAAAGATGCAAATGACGTTCGGCTTACCGTAATTACGAGACCCTTCCTGACAACCCTTTTCCGGGATATTCCCGCCGTCGAAACCTTTGGCGCGGATTTACAAAATACTTATAAAGGATTTTGGGGAATAGTTCGGCTGTATCGCCATTTGCGAAAACTCAAAATTGATGAGGTGGCGGACATCCACGATGTATTGCGGTCAAAAATCCTTCGAAACCTTTTTCGAATGGGTGGTATTCGGATTCAGGTTATTGATAAAGGAAGAGCCGAAAAGAAAGCGCTGACGAGGGCGAAGAACAAGATCTTTCAACCGCTGCAAACCACCACAGAACGGTATGCAGATGTGTTCCGGAAACTGGGGCTATCGGTTGACCTTCAAAACTTTAAACCACTCCAAGCCGCATGGGATGAATCGCTTGAAGTTTATTGCGGATCCAAATCATCGCCGTGGATCGGAATCGCCCCATTCGCACAACATGCCGGAAAAGTATACCCGTCTGATCTGATGCAATGGGTCATCGATGACCTGGCAAAAGAGTCGGTTACTCTTTTTTTATTTGGCGGAGGCAAAGATGAACAAGCGCGACTTCAAAATTATGCGGGTGCTAAAAAAAATTGCAAAGTAGTGGCCGGCGCCTTTTCTTTTGCAGAAGAACTATCGCTGATTGCGCAGTTAGACGTAATGCTCTCTATGGATTCTGCCAACGGTCATCTGGCCGCAAATTACGGTGTACCGGTAATTTCGCTGTGGGGAGCGACGCATCCTTATGCGGGATTTGCGCCTTTCGGACAACCCGAAACGCATTCGCTGATTGCCGACCGTTTGCGCTATCCAGATTTGCCCACCTCGGTCTACGGCAATAAAATGCCTGAAGGTTATGAAGAGGCAATGCGCACGATCGATCCCCGCGACGTGGTAGAAAAGATAAAAGAGGTGTTAGTTACACATCGTCGTAATCGACCACGAGAGTAGCACTGGTCGGATGAGCCTGGCAGGTAAGAATCAGTCCTTCTGCGATTTCGCCGTCAGTTAAGATTGAATTTTTCTTCATCTCCGCCGATCCTTCCTTAATCCGCGCCATGCAACTGCTGCAAATACCGCCCTGACACGAGTACGGGGCATCAATGCCTTCTTTTAAGGAAGCGTCAAGAATGGTTTGCTTGCGCGACATCTCAAAGGTTTTTTCTTCATCATCTACCAATACGGTGATTTTGGTATGTCCTTCGTCCGGTACAACATTAGCTGATTTTTTACTCGTCGTAAACAATTCATACTTAATGTCTTTTTCGCGAATATTGTGTTCTTTAAGTACGTCAGCTACGCACAAAATCATTTCTTCGGGTCCGCACAGGTAAAACTTGTCGAACTCCATTTCCTTATGTTTGTTGGCAACTACGTAATTAACAGTGGATTTCTCGATACGCCCGAAGAGATGGCCGTCGACTTTAGTCTGACTGAAAACGTAGTGAACGAACAGTCGCCCGGTGTATTGCAACTCAAGGTCGTGCAATTCCTGATAAAAAATCGTTTGTTCAGGCGATTTATTTCCGTAGACGAGCACAAAAGAACTTTGTGGTTCGTTTTCCAGAACACTTTTTAAAATCGACATTACAGGAGTGATTCCGCTTCCCGCTGCAAATCCCGCATAATTTTTCACATGATGTACATCGGGAACAAAAGTAAATTTACCTTCAGGCGTGCCCACTTCCACCACGTCGCCCGGTCTGAGACTCTTGTTGGCAAACGCAGAAAAAGAACCTGAGGAAACCGATTTAATGGCAATGCGCAATTCATCGCTGTTGGGCGAAGAGCAAAGCGAATACGCGCGACGAATCTCCTGGCCATCCAGCGTTAATTTAAGATTGATGTATTGCCCGGCTGTAAATTCGTAATAAGGTTTTAATGCGTCCGGAATGTGAAAGGCCACCGAAATGGCTTCAGGGGTTTCACGACGAACTTCTTTTATAGCAAGTTTGTAAAATGTCGACATACCAAAAATTTGATGCAAAAGTACAAATTGCCCGCGGGTAGTCAATGCAACAAATCATAACGCTTCGGTAAAAAGCCCGTTGCAGTTCTAAAATCATTTCCTAATTTTAGCAACACCAATCTAAGAACATGTTCAGACAATTTCTCATGCTGGAGTGGCGCGCCTTTTTGCGTTCGGCCTCCTTTGCAAGCAGTCTTGCCATTAAAATCTTTTCGATACTCGCGGCCGTGTACTTTGGCGGATGCTTTTTAATTTTAGGCGCCGCTGCTTACTTTATTATTGAAAATTCTTACGGCGACCCGATGCCGGTAGTTAGCCGTTTTCTGCTCTACTATTTCACCGCCGATCTTCTGACGCGTTTATTGCTTCAAAAAATCCCCGTGATTAACATCCGGCCACTGCTTACATTGCCGATTAAACGCGCTACCATCGTGCGATTTGCGCTGGGAAAAACCGCGCTGTCGTTCTTTAATTTCATCCATTGGTTTGCGTTCATCCCGTTTTTTGCCTCCATGATATACAGCGGCCGGCCTGTTCTGCAGTCTGTATTTTGGCTAATTGCGATGATGGCAATGGTCTATATCAGTAACTTTCTGAATATTCTTCTTAACAATAAAGACAATTTATTCTACATTTTTCTGGGCATTGTTGCACTCATCGCCGGGCTGCATTATTACGACGTGTTTGACCTCACCGTATATACCGCGCCGTTATTCGATGCATTTTTCCTGACCTGGTGGGCATTCCTGATACCGGTTGTACTGTTGGTTGGCCTGGTAACGATATGCTACCGCTATTTTATGTCGCACCTTCGCCTCGATACCGGACTTGCCGTAAAACAGGAAGAAGTAGACGCCGCCAGTTATGAATGGCTTGGTCGGTACGGAACCATTGGTACATTTTTAAAGAATGATATCCGACTTATCAAAAGAAACAAGCGTTCCAAGTCGACCCTCATCGCCAGCGTCATGTTTCTTTTTTACGGCCTGCTGTTTTTTACCGGTATCGTGCCGATGTACGATTCGCCGGGATGGCACATGTTTGCAGCCATTTTTGTAACCGGTGGTTTTTTGTTCACCTTCGGGCAGTTTGTTCCAAGCTGGGACAGCGCCTACTACAATCTGATGATGACACAGAACATTCCGTACCGGAAGTACCTTGAAGCAAAGTGGTGGCTGATTGTGCTCGCCACGCTGTTCTCAACGGTAATTACAATTCCGTACCTGTATTTCGGAATCAATATATACCTGATGATTCTCTGCGGGGCAGTGTATAATATTGGCGTCAATTCTTACCTCGTTCTGTGGGGAGGTGCCTATACCAAAACGCCGGTCGACCTTAATTCGGGTAAACAGGCATTTGGCGACAAAAAAGCATTCAATCTTAAAACACTGCTCATTTCTCTGCCAAAGTTGGCCATTCCGGTAATTCTGTATTCCGTTGGAGCGTATTTTTCCGGTCCGGTGCTCGGCGCTGCATTGGTAGCACTTGCAGGCATTGCCGGTTTTGCACTTCGAAACCGGATGTTCGACGTGATCCAGAAAGTTTATAAAACAGAAAAGTACTCAACCATCGAAGCATACAAACAAAAATCCGCATGATACAAGCGCAAAACCTCTCCAAAAAATATAATGGTGTTCAGGTGTTGAACATCCCCCACATTGAAATTCCTCAAGGGCAAAGTTTTGGACTCGTAGGAAATAACGGGACCGGAAAAACTACCTTTTTCAGTTTATTACTCGACTTGATCGAACCCACAACCGGTCAGGTGGTGAACAACTCGGTCAAAGTAAACGAAAGCGAAGCGTGGAAACCATTTACCGCAGCTTTTCTCGACGAGAGCTTTTTAATAGGATATCTTACCGCCGAGGAATATTTTTACTTCGTAGGGGAATTGCGCGGACAAAGCAAAGCGGATATTGACGCGTTTTTGCTGAAATACGACGAATTTTTCAACGGCGAGATTTTATCGCGAAAAAAATACCTCCGCGACCTTTCGAAGGGGAACATGAAGAAAGTCGGAATTATCGCAGCGCTGATCGGAGATCCGAAAGTAATTGTACTCGACGAGCCTTTCGCCAATCTGGATCCAACCACCGTGAGCCGGCTTAAGAAAATCATTCGCGAACTGGCAGCTTCGCCGGATGTAACATTACTCATTTCCAGTCATGACCTGCTCCACACGGTCGATGTCTGTGAGCGGATCGTAGCACTTAGCCACGGGGAAATCGTAAAAGACATTGCCACGTCTGCTGAAACCCTACGCGAGCTGGAAGAATTTTTCGCCGTATAAAGAGAGTTGGTTCCGGAAGACTGAACAAATCAAAAAAAGCGTATTTTTAACCCCTGCATACTAAAATTTCTGTTTGGAAGTTTTAGGGTAAATCCGCTTACATTGAATATCAGATTTCTGAAATACTCCTTTTTTACTGCTGCGGGCCTCGTGGTTTTGGCATGTTCTACCAAGAAAAACACATTTCTTTCCAGAAATAGCCATGCGTTAAGTTCAAAATACAATATTTTGTACAACGGCGGTGTTGCCATGGAAAAAGGAAAAGCCGACCTTAAAACTACCTACAAGGATAATTTTTGGGAACGGCTTCCGATTGAACGTTTGCAAATAAGTCAGGAAGCCACAAAGCCGGGCGAAAACCGAAATGCTAATTTCGTTCGTGCGGAAGAGAAGGCCACCAAGGCCATTCAGAAGCACTCGATGTATATTGACGGTGCGGAGAAAAATCCACAAATGGACGAAGCCCACCTCATGCTGGGCAAAGCGCGCTATTTCGAACAACGCTTTGTGCCTGCGCTGGAGGCGTTTAATTACATTCTCTACAAATATCCTGAAAGCGATAAGATATACGAGGCAAAAATCTGGCGCGAAAAAACCAACGTCAGACTCGAAAATGAAGCGGTGGCAATTGCCAATCTCCGCAAGTTACTTACGGAAATTAAGTTCCGCGATCAAATCTACGCTGATGCAAACGCCGCTCTGGCAACCGCATTTCTGGCAATAGAAGAAAAAGACAGCGCGGTGGCAAGGCTCAAACTCGCCCGCGATTTCACAAAAGATAACGAAGAAGAAGCCCGATATCGATTTGTTATCGGTCAGTTGTACGAAGAATTAGGACAGCCGGACAGCGCTTTTGCCGCGTTTCAGGATGTAATCGACATGAAGCGCAAGTCGCCCCGACAATATGTTATTCAGGCGCATGCACATCAGGCGTCACAATTTCCAATAGGTACAGGCGACACCTTAGCCTTTGTGGAAAAGTATAAAGAATTGCTGGAGGATCGCGAAAACCGACCGTATCTCGATGCATTGAATCACCAGGTGGCCTTGTTTTATGACCGGCAGAAAAATTACCGCCGCGCTTCCGAATACTACAACAAATCGCTGAAAAATAAGTCGCAGGATCAATACATGGTAGCATCCAACTACCGAAACCTGGCGACGATTTACTTTGAAAATGCGAAGTATGCCCTGGCCGGGAAATACTATGATTCGACCATGGCGAACTTAAATCAGCGCTCGCGCGAGTTCAAGCAAATCAAAAAGAAACGCGAGAATCTCGAGGATGTCATCAAATATGAAGCGATTGCCTCCCGAAATGACAGCATTATTAACGTGCTGGCGATGAGCGATGCGCAGCGAAATTCCTTTTATCAGGACTATATCGACAAACTGAAAAAAGAAGACGAGGCGCGAAAAGCATTGGAAGAAAAGGCAGCTCGTGACGCAGAAGAGGCAGGAATGGCCGGAGACGATGTTGTTTCGAAAGACAGCCCGCTCGGAAAAATGAGCAAAGAAGAGGCTAAGCGTATGGGTCTGCAAGGCACAAAAGGCTTAGACATGAATGCAGCAGGAGGTAATGTGACAAAAAAGACGGCAGTGCGCACCGGCTCTACAGCACCGGGGACATTCTATTTCTACAATCCAAATACCGTTGCATTCGGAATCAATGAGTTTCGGAAAGTCTGGGGCAATCGCGCGTACAAAAACAATTGGCGTACTGCCGGAAGCCGCCAACGCAGCGATGAGCCGAATGAAGAAGACCCGGCACTGGCGGAGGAAGAAAAAGAAGGCAAAGCAAAATCGTCTAAAGAAAAGCTGGATCCACGTTACACGGTAGAATATTACACATCGCAATTACCCGGTGCGGCTGCGCTCGACAGTTTAATGACAGAACGCAACTTTGCCTATTATCAATTGGGACTTATTTATAAGGAAAAATTCCGGGAGTACAAACGGGCTACCGTTAAACTCGAAGAATTGCTGGCGAGTCAGCCTGAGGAGCGACTCGTGCTACCGGCAATGTACCATCTTTACAAGATTTACGAAATTACCGGAAATGCCAAAGGTGCAGAACTAAAATCACGCATCATCAGTCAATACCCGGATTCGCGTTATGCGCAAATACTGTCGGCCACCGATTCTGAAAGTGTGGCAGCGCTCGCTCCGGAAGCCGCGTATGGCGAATTGTTTAAAAAATACACTTCCGGCGATTATCTTACCGTGCTACGCGAAGTCGAATTTGCCATAGAACAGTATACCGGAGATGAAATCGTTTCCAAATTTGAATTGCTTAAGGCTAATGTAATCGGAAAAGTTCGCGGACTGGAAGCTTTTAAAACCGCCCTAAATTATGTTGCCTTAAATTACCCCAATTCCTCAGAAGGAAAGCAGGCCGAAAGCATGCTCGAGAAAGATATCCCAAAACTGGAAAGCCTTAAGTTTGCGCCGGACGAAGCGCCGGGTGGAAACTGGAAAATTCTTTACAGGGCAAAAAAACCTGAAGATCCTGCTACCAAAGCACTCATCGCCAAGGTTAACAAGTTTATGGACGGGAGAAAATTCGATAAGATCAAAACCTCGTTCGATCTTTACACCGAGACCGATAATTTTCTGATCATTCATGGCTTTGCCACTAAAGAAGCGGCTTCAGGCATGGCTAACGTGCTAAAAGATCATAAAGATTTTAAGGTGTCGGATACGCCTATCATAATCTCGAGCTGGAACTATCAGATTGTTCAGATGCGCAAGAATCTGGATCAGTTTTTAGCAGGTCCGGAAACAGAACTACCCGCAAAAACCGAAGTTGCAAAGACCATCGAGCCCATTCCTGTAAAAGGGAAAGGCAATGAAATCCCGGCCGAACGGGCTATGCAGATGCAGCGCGAACAGCAAGAAACAGATGATCCTGAAATGGAAGAAGTGCGCCGTGCCAGCGAAGACAAACAAAGAATGAGAGGTCGTGCCGGAGGGGAACCGCAGCCGGTTAATCCTCCATCGCAAACAACTTCCGGAAATCCTTCGCCGAACCGCACAGTGCCACAATCATCCGCGCCAACCACTTCAGGATATAACACCCCGCCACCGTCGCAGAACCAGCAGGAAGTAGGCGGTCCGCCACCGGCACCACAACTTCAAAACGGAAAGTAATATGTTCGAGAAAAGTCAGAAATCGTACACCGACCTCCTCGGAAAAACAAACCGTATTGTGGAGGGGACGATAATTAACGGCGATATCAATTCGCCTGCAGATTTTCGGTTTGACGGCGTGCTCACCGGAAATTTTACCACCGCCGGAAAACTCGTTATCGGTCCGGCCGGACGCGTTAAAGGCGATATTATTTGTGCGAATGCCGATATCGAAGGCCATTTCGAAGGGCAGATTCAGGTTGAAGAGGTATTGAATATCAAAGCAACTGCCGTAATTCGCGGAGATGTGGTTACCGGAAAACTATCGGTCGAACCGGGAGCCGTCTTTACAGCAACATGCCGCATGCGCACCGCAACTGAAAACACCTATCATGAACAAGAAGCCGGACAAGGGGTTTACTAACTATGTCCGCTATTCGGGACTTGCTTTTCAGATGGCGGCAACCATACTGATATGTGTGTTTTTGGGACTTTACATCGATGATAAGCGCGGCGGGCACGACAAACTTTTTACCGCATTGCTTTCCGTCTTCGGCGTACTGGCATCGCTTTACAATCTCATCAGAAGTGTGCGAAAACCATGACAAAATCTTCCTTGTATCGTTATTTAGTATTATTTTCTTTTGTTTTTGGCATGCTGCACACCGGCCTTCTTTTTTTGCTGGAAAAACCGCTTACTGCGATAGTAGTAACACATCTGTTCTTCTTTATAATCACAGGGCTCATCATTAGCTCATTTTTGAAAGCAGTAGAGGTGATGATTGAAAAGGCAGGCTTTGTATTCATCGGCCTCGAATTTCTCAAAGCACTGGCCTTATTGGGCTTTCTCTGGATTTTAAAGCACCGCGGATTATTGGATAATTTTATCCTCGGCAATATGATGGCAATATACCTGATGCATCTGTTTTTCAGCATGTTTACCGGTCTGCGCGTACTGAATCAGGCTAATAAAAATATTAGCAGCAAATAATTTTTTTACACGTTTATTTACCTTACTTTTGCCGAAATTTTTCAAGATCTGGGAAAATGCAAAAGACAACCCGTAGATTATCGACTTTCCTTGCCGCTCTTGGACTTCTCTTGTGCTCATTTTCGATGCAGGCGAAAGCTGCGGATTCAACCGTAACCGTCGCGAAAAATGCCCCACAAGTGGCAGGCGCAGAAGCCGATAAGCACGCTGCCGAAGGTGAAAAAGAATTCAATGCGGTAGAGATGATTATGCATCACATCTCTGACTCAAACGAATGGCATCTGTGGACAAGCACCGATGAAAACGGCGAAGAGCATCACGTATCCATCCCACTTCCGGTTATACTTTATGACGGCGGTTTTCATTTCTTCATGTCGTCTGCTATCGCACACGGACACGAGCACGACGGGTACACCATGGAACACGGTCGTGTAGTGTCGGTACAGGGCAAGCAACGCGCAACCATTGCGGATTTGTTTACCGGACTTGACAATAAATTTATCGACCTTTCCATTACCAAAAACGTAGCGGGTATTCTGATTTCAATTTTGGTGCTGATGTTGATTTTTACAGCATCGCGAAAGGCATATCAGAAAAACAGCGGCATTCCAAAAGGTGTAGCCGGCTTTACAGAGCCTGTTATTCTCTTTATTCGTGATGAAGTGGCTATCCCGAACATCGGACACAAACAGGCAGGACGGTTTTTGCCACTCTTGCTAACCATCTTCTTCTTTATCTGGATCAACAACCTGTTGGGGCTTATCCCGTTCTTTCCGGGAGGAACTAATGTCACCGGAAACATCGCGGTAACAATGGTGCTGGCACTGATCACAATGGTGGTCGTGAATGTAAATGGAAATAAATCCTATTGGGGACATATCTTCAAACCACCCGGAGTACCTGCTTGGCTACTGCCGATTATGATTCCGGTTGAGTTTTTGGGGATTCTTACCAAACCCTTTGCACTCATGATGCGACTTTTCGCGAACATCACCGCGGGTCACATTATGATTCTCAGCCTTGTTTCGCTCATCTTTATGTTTAAATCCGTTGCAATTGCACCTGCCTCTGTAGCGCTGGCTCTTTTCGTGTCTGTGCTCGAATTACTGGTAGCGGCTTTGCAAGCGTACATATTTACCGTTCTTACTGCCCTGTTCATTGGAATGGCGGTACATGAAGAACACCATTAATTTTTTTAAACCAATAAATATTTTTCAAATGGAAGCAGCAGGATTAATTTACGTTGGAATCGGACTGGCCGTACTGGGTGTTGGACTTGGTATCGGTAAAATTGGTGGTTCAGCGATGGACGCTATTGCTCGTCAGCCTGAAGCAGCCGGTAAAATTCAGGGAGCGATGCTGATTGCAGCGGGTCTTATTGAAGGTGCTGGTCTGATCGCGATCATCTTCGGCGCGTTCGTAAAGTAAATCAAAACGGTTTCCGCAACGGTTGGTTGCGGAAACCCTTTTTTAAATTGAAAAAATTAAAGGTATGATATTTCTAAGTGCAGGTTCAGAATTGATTAATCCGGGAATCGGTTTGGTTTTCTGGATGTTGGTAACATTCGTTGTCCTGTTGATTCTTTTGAAAAAATTCGCATGGGGTCCGATCCTTGGCGCGGTTAGTCAGCGCGAAGAAGGAATCCGCAATGCCTTGATGTCTGCGGAGAATGCTCGTCGCGAAATGCAGGACTTGCAGGCAGATAACCAGCGCATTCTTCAGGAAGCACGTATGGAGCGCGACCAGATGCTAAAGGAAGCCCGTGAAATTCGTGAAAAAATGATTTCGGACGCCAAGCACGAAGCGCAGGTTCAGGGTCAGAAAATGATTGAGCAGGCAAAAACTGCAATCGAAGGGGAGAAAAATGCAGCAATGACCGAGCTGAAAGCCCGTGTTTCTGCGTTGTCCGTTGAAATTGCAGAAAAGATTTTAAAAGATGAATTGTCGGCGAAGGAAAACCAGACGAAAATGGTTGAGAAGATGCTCGACGAAGTTAAACTGAACTAGAATGTCGAGAGCATCCATCAGATACGCCAAGGCAATCCTCGAGCAGGCTGTAGCCAAGAACACTGCCGACCGGGTAAACGAAGAAATGAAAACCATTTCTCAAACCCTGTCGCAAAGTCGCGAATTGGCGGCCGTGTTGCAAAGCCCCGTGGTAAAGCTCGATGACAAGCAAGCCATTATCGGCAAGATATTTACGGGATACAGTGAAGTTTCGACAGGTTTGTTCAGACTTTTGTTTGAAAACAAACGTTTCGAACTTTTGAGAGAAATTTCAAGCGAATACGGTCGGCTTTATCTCGAAATGAACAATTTCCAGACGGTAAAGGTAACCACCGCTATTCCGATGGATAAGGAACTGGAAGAAAAGGTTCTGGCGAAAGTCCGCACCTTCAGCGACAAAAAATTAATGATCGAGAACATCGTGGATCCGGAAATTATCGGAGGTTTCATTCTGCGAGTAGGGGATATGCAATTTAACGCTTCGGTATCCGGCAAGCTTCGTTCACTTAAAAAAGAATTTTCGCTGAACTAATCAGCATAATAGGCTTCGGCCGCAATAAATTACGTTTAAAAAGAAATTATGGCAGAAATTAAAGCCGCTGAAATTTCAGCAATATTAAAGCAACAACTTACCGGCTTCGAGTCGGGAGCCACCCTCGAAGAAGTAGGAACCGTTCTGGAAGTAGGTGATGGTATTGCACGTATTTATGGTTTGTCGAACGTGCAGTACGGCGAACTTGTAGAATTTGAAAATGGCGTTGAAGGCATCGTCCTCAACCTCGAAGAAGATAATGTCGGTGCCGTACTCCTTGGTCCATACACCGGAATTAAGGAAGGCTCTACCGCAAAACGTACGCAGCGCATCGCGTCACTTCGCGTAGGCGAGGAAATGGTGGGCCGCGTAGTTAATACACTGGGTCAGCCAATCGACGGAAAAGGTGCAATTGGCGGAACATTGTACGAAATGCCACTTGAGCGCAAGGCGCCGGGAGTAATCTTCCGTCAGCCGGTAACCGAGCCGCTGCAAACCGGAATTAAAGCGGTAGACGCAATGATCCCGGTAGGACGCGGACAGCGTGAATTGGTAATCGGTGACCGCCAGACCGGAAAGTCTACGGTGTGTATCGATACCATCATCAACCAAAAAGAATTTTACGATGCAGGTCAGCCTGTATATTGCATCTACGTAGCCGTAGGTCAGAAAGCCTCAACGGTTGCTGCAATCGCTAAAAAATTAGAGGAAAAAGGTGCTATGGCTTATACAATTATTGTTGCTGCCAACGCATCAGACCCTGCACCAATGCAGGTGTATGCTCCAATGGCCGGTGCTGCTATCGGAGAATATTTCCGCGACACAGGACGTCCGGCACTAATCGTGTACGATGATTTGTCTAAGCAAGCGGTAGCTTACCGCGAAGTGTCACTTCTACTAAGAAGACCACCTGGACGTGAGGCTTACCCGGGAGACGTTTTCTACCTGCACTCCCGTCTGCTCGAGCGTGCGGCGAAAATCATCAATGACGATGCCATTGCCCAAAACATGAACGACCTTCCGGAATCACTAAAACCTGTGGTAAAAGGAGGCGGATCTCTAACGGCACTTCCCATCATTGAGACGCAGGCCGGTGACGTTTCTGCGTACATCCCGACTAACGTAATTTCGATTACGGACGGACAGATTTTCCTGGAGTCCGATCTATTTAACTCCGGTGTTCGACCTGCAATTAACGTTGGTATCTCCGTATCCCGTGTAGGTGGTAACGCGCAGATCAAATCCATGAAAAAGGTGGCTGGTACACTGAAACTGGATCAGGCGCAGTTCCGCGAACTCGAAGCGTTTGCAAAATTTGGCTCTGACCTCGATGCCGTAACACTTAACGTAATTGAGAAAGGTCGCCGCAACGTGGAGATCCTTAAGCAGGGACAAAACGAACCTTTTAAAGTAGAAGATCAGGTCGCAATCATTTATGCCGGTACAAAGAACCTGCTACGCTCCGTTCCGGTAAACAAAGTAAAAGAGTTCGAAAGAGATTTCCTCGACTATATGAACAGCCGTCACCGCGATACGCTTGACGCACTTAAAGCAGGAAAATTCAATGACGAGATCACTAATGTGATCGAGCATGCTGCTAAAGAAATTGCTGCGAAATACAACTAATATTCCTGATTCGGGGCGCTACGCGCCCCGGAAAACGGACCACCAAATTCTCAACAGAAAATGGCTAACTTAAAGGAAATCCGCAACAGAATTGCTTCGGTTTCATCCACGATGCAAATTACATCCGCGATGAAAATGGTGTCTGCCGCTAAACTTAAAAAAGCACAAGACGCTATTATCGCCATGCGCCCCTACGCGCAAAAACTTACCGAACTGTTGCAAAACCTGTCCTCAACACTCGAAGGCGATACAGGAGGAGAATATACCGCACAACGACCTGTACGCAACGTGCTTGTCGTGGCCATTACCTCCAACCGCGGACTCTGCGGTGCTTTTAATTCAAACGTTATTAAAGAAGTAAAACGCCTTACGGAATCCGACTTTGCCGGTAAAAAAGTAGACGTTATTACCGTTGGAAAAAAAGGAAACGACATCCTGCGGAAAACCCACCACGTGGTTAACAACAATAACGGCGTGTTTGACAACCTGACATTTGACAATGTGTCGGCAATCGCAGACGAGGTAATGGACATGTTCCGCAAGGGAAAGTACGACCGCATCGTTCTGGTTTATAATCAGTTTAAAAATGCAGCTACGCAGTTAATCGTAACTGAACCGTTTCTGCCGCTGGTGCCCGCAGTTACACAGCAAACCGCAGCAACCGATTATCTCTTCGAACCCGGAAAAGAAGAAATCGTGCTGGCACTAATCCCGAAAATGCTCCGCACACAGCTTTATAAAGCGGTTCGCGATTCTTTCGCTTCAGAGCACGGAGCGCGGATGACAGCGATGCACAAAGCAACCGATAATGCAACGTCGCTGCGAAACCAATTGAAACTAACGTACAACAAAGCACGTCAGGCCGCCATCACCAACGAAATCCTCGAAATCGTAGGCGGCGCCGAAGCCCTCAAAGGCTAATCGCGCTTCACCACACCAAGCCGGCCCTTGTGCCGGCTTTTTTATTGCCTTCTCAAAATACATTTACTTACATTTGTCCGCATTCCCAATGTATCGTGAGTCTCTATAAAAGTCTGTTTAAACAAACTGCCATATACGGGCTGGCTACCGTGCTCCCACGGATGCTCAGCTTTTTGCTTGTAGGACTTTACACCGACACCGACGTCCTGCCCAATCGCGCCCTCTACGGAGAAGTCAGCGTCCTGTTTGCTTACATGGTATTCTTCAATGTCGTACTGTCCTACGGCATGGAAACCGCCTTTTTCCGGTTTTATCATGGCAATCACAAAAAAGAAGACGTCGTAGCTACTTCAACCGTATCTGTTTTTTGGTCAACCATGCTTTTTCTCGCCGGTGCGCTTCTTTTCCGTAATACCATTGCGCAGTGGGCAGACATCGACGTGCAATACATCACCATCGCCATCTGGATTCTCGTACTCGACGCCTTGGTCGTTATCCCCTTCTCGAAATTGCGCGCCCTGCAAAAACCGATGCTCTATGCCGTCATCAAGATTGGGAACGTAGCACTTAATCTCGCGCTTAACATCTTCTTTCTGCTCTACCTGCCGCAGATGGCAACAGACGACAGCGTGCTGCAGATGATTTATGTCGAAGATTTTCAGGTAGGCTATATTTTTGTCTCCAACCTGCTCGCTTCTCTGGTCACCTTTATCGTACTGATCCCCGACTACTTTAAAATATCATGGCAATTCAATGTCCGGCTTTATAAAGAAATGCTCCGTTATGCCATGCCGGTACTCGTGGCAGGCGTTGCCTTCGCCATCAACGAACATCTCGATAAAATTTTGCTGGAAAAATTACTGCCGCAAAATGTGGCTAAAGCTGAAGTCGGCGCCTATTCCGCCTGTTACAAACTTGCGTTGTTTATGACGCTTTACGCTACCGCGTTCCGACTCGGAATCGAACCGTTCTTCTTCAGCCATGCCAAAAACGAAAATGCCCCTCGAACCTATGCTGCAATTACTAAGTATTTTGTCATTTTCGGCTGTGTCATTTTGCTGGGCGTCCTTGTCTTTGCTGATGTGCTGAAATTCATGCTGCTGCGCGATCCGTCGTATTGGGAAGCCATGAAAGTAGTGCCGCTTATTCTATTGGCCAACTTCTTTCTCGGCATCTACACCAATCTTTCGGTATGGTATAAGCTTACCGACAAAACGCGAATGGGTGCCTACATCTCGCTCATCGGAGCCGGTGTCACTTTGTCGCTGAACTTCATTCTCATTCCGTATTTTCAGAAAACCGGAGGCGATGGTTACATGGGATCAGCCTGGGCCACCATTGCCGCCTACGGAACTATGATGCTGATTTCATATATCCTCGGCGCACGCCACTACCCGATACCCTACGATCTAAAACGAATGAGCGCCTATCTGGTGCTCTGCGGCCTCTTTTCCGCGCTCGCATTCTATGTCTTCCGCGAACAATATTTCATCAACCTGCCGCTGCTGGCAATTTTCGTGGGCATCGTGTTCTACCTTGAAAAAGCAGACCTTCAGCGCATTCTGAAAAAGCAATAGCAGGCGGCCATTTCCCGCTGTACGCTAAAGCCGCCTTGCCGCTGCCACCGCTGTAATTCGGGGCGGGGCTTCCGCCGGTCGCCCCGCCCCGAAAACAGCGGTCTGCCATTGGCAGCGGCGGGCTACCGCTTCCATCGGGGGCCGGCATTTCGCAAACCGGATGCCTTAAAACGTCAAAGTATCACCCCAAAACCCGAACGAATTCTGTAACTTGTCGCGTAAATTTTTAAGCATGCAAATCAAGATCATTAACCGCTCCGGACACGCACTTCCCACATACGAAACTGATGCCTCTGCCGGAATGGACTTACGAGCGAGTATCGATCAGCCCGTTGTTCTAAAACCACTCGGCCGTGCCATTATCAAAACCGGACTCTTTATAGAACTTCCCGTCGGCTTTGAAGCGCAGGTTCGTCCGCGCAGCGGACTCGCAGCAAAACACGGTATCACCGTTCTCAACGCACCGGGAACCATCGATGCAGATTACCGCGGTGAAATCGGCGTTATACTCATCAATCTGTCCGATACCGATTTTACTATCGAAAATGGAGATCGCATCGCCCAATTGGTCATCGCTGAGCACCAGCGCGCCGAGTGGACAGAAACCGCCGAACTTACCGATACCCTGCGCGGAGCCGGAGGATTTGGCTCTACAGGTACGCGCAACTAAATTACAAACAACGTATATTTCCGATATTTGTAGCATTTTATCCAAACCACAATGAAAATAATCGTACCCATGGCCGGACGTGGTTCGCGCCTTCGCCCGCATACCTTAACCGTTCCGAAACCTCTTATCCCCATTGCCGGAAAGCCCATCGTACACCGGCTTGTAGAAGATATTGCCGCCGTACTGAATCAGCCGCTCGAAGAAGTAGCCTTCATCATACACAAAGATTTCGGCCCTAAAGTCGAAACGGATTTGCTGGCAATCGCCGCTAAACTTGGCGCGCGCGGCACCATTTACTATCAAAACGAACCACTCGGAACCGCCCACGCCATCATGTGCGCACGCGAATCGATGTCGGGCCCGATTGTCGTCGCTTATGCAGATACATTGTTCCGGGCAGATTTTACCCTCGATACTACTGCCGATAGCGTTATCTGGGTCAAGCAGGTTGAAGATCCCTCGCAGTTCGGCGTGGTGCAACTCGACGCGCAAAATCAAATCACCGACTTTGTCGAAAAACCAAAAGATTTTGTGTCGGATCTGGCAATCATCGGAATTTATTATTTCAAGTCCGGCGAAGTCCTCCGCGATGAACTTCAGTTCCTGCTCGACAACAATGTGGTGAAAGGTGGCGAATATCAACTAACCGACGGGCTCGAAAACATGAAGCAAAAAGGACTCCGCTTCGTGCCCGGAAAAGTAGAGGAATGGATGGACTGTGGCAACAAGAATGTCACCGTCGAAACCAATTCCCGAATGCTGCAGTTTCTGCACAATGACGGAGAAACATTGATTTCTGACAGCGCAATTGCCGAAAATGCTACTATTATTCGTCCGTGTTTTATCGGAGAAAATGTCGTGATACGCAATTCAACCGTGGGTCCCAACGTTTCTTTAGGAGACGGTTGCCACGTGGAAGACAGTACTATCAGAAATAGCCTCATCCAAACGCATGCAACCATCAAAAATGCAAATCTCGACAATGCGATGATCGGAAACCACGCTATATTCAACGGCGCGTTCACCAGCGTAAGCATTGGCGATTATTCAGCAATGGAATAATGTACAAAAAGCTGCTTCTATTTCCCGCCTTACTGTTTTCGGTTACCGTGCTCGCTCAGCAGGAACCCGAGGAGATCGCTGCGGCTGATGACGCCTTTCAGGAAGCTTTTTTCGATGCGCTAACGCAAAAAGGGATCGAAAACTACGACAGGGCTATTACGGCCATGGAAAAATGCAGGGAAATGCAACCGGATAATCCGGCCGTTTTTCAGGAGTTGGGCAAAAACTATCTTGGGATCAAATCGTATCAGAAAGCATACGAAATGTTCGAAACGGCCGCCCGACTCGACCCGAAAAACATGTGGCCGCTAGTGGGCATGTATGATGCTTGTTACGAAGCGCGCCAGTTTGAACGGGCCATTGAAATTGTGCAGCGACTGATTCCCTTTAAAAAGGAATATCGGGAAGAATTGTGCTCCCTCTACATGACCACCGGGCAGTTTGACAAAGCGCTTACCCTCATCAATGAACTAAACGACCAGGTCGGAAAGTCGGACCTGCGCGAAAATTACAAGGCGCAGATTTTACGGGATCCTAAATATCAGGGCGTTGAACGGGCCAATTTGTTGGATCAGATTGCAAAAAACCCGACGGATGAATCCAATTATCTGGCACTAATCCGGTTGTATTCAGAGAGCGGTCAGGAAGACAAAGCGCTCGAGATCGCGCGTCGACTTGAGAAAAATATTCCCGGATCGGAGTGGTCACACGTAAACCTGTACACCACGCACCTTCAGGCAGGCGATGCTTCCAAAGCGCTGAAAGCACTGGAAGTAGTATTTGGCAGCCGGAAAATCGACAATAAAATCAAACACAGGATGTTAAATGAGTTTCTCATTTTCAGCAAAGACAAACCGCTGCTGGATGACGAGCTGATGCGTATCCTTCCCGTGTTTACCACTGAGCAGGACGTTCAGGTACCCCGTGAGGTCGCTAAGTTTTTTCACAATAAGAATCAACTGGACCGCGCAGAACGATTTTATCAGTTGCAGTTGTCCAAAACGCCCGACGATATCGAATCCAAAAGTTTGCTGATGGAAATTCAATCCAAGAAAGGTACCGCCGATTTGACGACCGATGCGCGAAAAATGATCGAATTGTTCCCCCTGGAACCCAAGTACTATTTGTACGCGGGGCAGAGTGACAATCAACAGGCGAAGTATGCACAGGCGCGCGAAGTACTTCAAAGCGGGCTGGAGTATGTTGTAGATAATCCCGCGATGGAAGCTGCTTTTTATGACGAATTAATAAAGGCAAGCCTGGGTCTTGGCGACAACAAGGCCGCGGAAATGTGGAAAAGCAAAAAAGCAAAATTGAAAAAATGAAGAAGGGAGTGGGCATACTGATAGCCGCAGCGCTGACACTGGCATCGTGTAAGTCGAAAGCCATCGCAGTTGCTGAAAAACCAGCAAGCGAGGAAAAAATCAATTCGGTAATTGCAGGCCATTATGCCAATGATAAGGACTTTCGAACAGTGAATATAAAAGCGGATGCGCGCTATGAAGATAAAGACAACACGCAAAATGTTTCAGCGGACATCCGCATCCGGAAAGACGAAAAGATTCTGGTAAGCATTCGATTTCTCGGCATTACCATGGCTAAAGCACTGATCACACCGGAGGAAGTGAAATATTATGAAAAAATCAACGGCGAGTATTTCGAGGGAAACTTCTCTGCGCTGAGCAAATGGCTGGGCGCTGACCTGGATTTTTCGAAAGTGCAAAATTTACTGCTTGGGTTTGCCGTCGATGATCTTCGAAATACACCTAATGAAATTGTTGTCGACAACAAACTGTTCCGCGTTAGTGTACAGAGCCCGGAACTCAACAAATCGTTTCTTTTTGATCCAGCGACCTATTTCTTAAAACGTCAGGAAATTAGTCAGACTTCACCTGCGCGTACCATGACGGCCTTTTACCCTGCTTACCAGCAGTATCCGCAAGCAGCACTTCCGACTGGCGTGGTCATTGAGGCATCGCAGCAAAAGGGCAAAGTTCGAATCGAAGTAGATTACAACAACGCTACTTTTAATGAAGATTTATCTTTTCCGTATTCGGTGCCGGAAGGCTATGACAGAATTTTAATTGATTAAATTTGCGACAAATCTTTTCCATGCGGTATTTCTTCGTGCTTTTGATCACAACGTCCTTCTTTGTTACCGGTTGGGCGCAGCCTGCTACACAACAAGAGAAACTGGAGGCGCGAAAATTACAAATCCAACGTGAAATAAGCGAAAATCAAAAATTGCTGCAACAGGTAAAATCGAAAGAGAAAACCGCAACCAGCGCTTTGTTGCTTCAAAAAGAAAAGATTCGTCTGAAGGAAAATCTGATTCAGACCACCGAAAAACAAACCCGGTTGCTCAGTGACGACATGTATCGCAATCAGCTGCAAATTAATCGGCTGAGTCGCGAACTCGATGCGCTTCGTCAGGATTATGCCGAAATGATCGTCAAATCTTATAAAAGTCGCTCCGAACAAAGCAGGGCCATGTTTCTGTTGTCGTCCGAAAACTTTTTGCAGGCCTACAAACGCGTACAGTATATGAAACAATACGCGAGTTGGCGCCGTGCACAAGGTGAAGAAATCAAATCTAAAAGCACTGAGTTACAGACGTACAATGCGAAGCTTGAAGCCCTAAAATCCGAAAAGCAGAAGTTGCTGACGGAAATTCAAAAAGAAAAGCAGGAGCTCGAAAAGGAGAAGCAGGAGCAGGAAAAACTGGTGAATTCGATCCGGAAAGACAAAAAGCAAATCGCTGCCGAAATTCAGAAAAAACAAAAAGAGTCGAAAGCGATCGATCGCCAGATCGACAAAATTATACGGGATATCATCGCGGCGGAAAACAGAAAAACGGCTGCGGCCGGAGCCAAGTCGAAGCCCACTACAGCAAAAGGCAAAGCAGCGGCTGCCGCAAAAGCCAACCCTGAAAAAATTGCACTTACTCCTGAGGGCAAAGCACTTGCCAATAGTTTTATCGCCAATAAGGGGCGTTTGCCCTGGCCTGTGGAAAAAGGTATAATCTCCCTGCGATTTGGCGATCAACCACACCCGGTGCACAAATCCCTTGTGGTACACAATAGCGGATTGGAGATTACTACCGAAGCCGGAGCTAAAGCACTCGCGGTATTTGAAGGCGAAGTTTCTGCCGTCATTTTACTGACGCCGGTGAATCGTGCGGTAATTATCCGCCACGGAGATTTTATTACAACTTATTCGAATCTGATCAGTGTATCCGTGCAGAAAGGCGATAAGGTATCCGTTCGGCAGCCTATCGGAAGAGTATGGACAAATCCCGGAACAGGTCGTACTGTTTTAAAGTTCGTCTTGCGGCAGAATAAGGATTATCTCAATCCAGAACCGTGGTTGGCGCGTTAAGAAGTAAAAAGTGCCTTTAACTCGGTAGCTTCGTCGGGTTTCATTTTACCGGCCAGAACCAGACTGAGTTGCTTTCTGCGCAGGGCAGCATCATAACGCTGTTGCTCCAATTCTGTTTCCGGAACGATCGGAGGAACCTCCACCGGACGCCCCGTGTCGTCAACGGCAACAAACGTATAAATGGCCTCGTTGGCTTTGGTGCGTTGTCCGGATTCGCGGTCTTCAATCCATACATCAAGAAAAATTTCCATGGAGGATTTAAAGCTTCGCGACACTTTCGCCTCGATGGTCACGACACTGCCTAAGGGGATAGAGCGATTAAATGCTACGTGATTTACGGATGCGGTAACGGTTATTCGACGCGAATGCCGGCGTGCGGCAATACTGGCAGCGCGATCCATTCGGGCGAGTAATTCACCGCCAAAAAGATTATTGAGCGGATTAGTTTCACTCGGAAGCACAATGTCGGTCAGGATGGCAAGCGATTCGGAAGGTCTTTTAGGAAGCATTTTTCTTGCAAAGGTATTAAATAAAAAAACCCCGAAGGTCTGGGGTTAATTAAGTTCTTTTACGAGAAGCCAGGCGTCAGGATTTTCTTTTTCCCGAATGGTCTTCATCGCATTGTATGCATCCCGGTACGAAGGATAGCTTTGATACAAAACCGGATACAAACCGTACTGATTTGGTTCAAGTTTACGGGCTTTAAATCCTTTGCGCGAAAGTTTTCTGCACACTTTATCAGCATTAGACTCCATGCGAAATGCCCCGGCTACTACATGATACGGTAATTTTTCCTCGCCGAGGGTCATCGTTACAGGAGCCATCGGGTTATCAATCACAAAAGTAGCTTCCTGAATTTGTTCCTGTACTTCTTTCTGCACTTCAGAGCGCACGGCCAGCGTTTGCTCGTGAATGTGGTTATTATACCATTTCAATCCAAAAACGCCACCGACACTGAGCAAAACGGCCGCCGCCGCCGCATATTTATAGAAATGATTTTGCTTCTTGACCGGAGCGGGCAGTGCGATAGGTTCTTCGTGGACGGCCTCAGGCGCCACAACCTGCAATACTTCACGTTTGATTACAGGAGACACAAAAGAGGTAAGCCCGAACGAATCCTTGAGATAATTCTGCTGCTCGTGTGGCTTGAACACAAAATTACCTTCGGCGTTAAGCGAAAGTTCACCTATGTTTTTTAATGAAAACTTCTGATTAATTTCAAGTATCTGACGCCAGATAGTCACCTCGCTCTGAATGGAAGCAAGCGCTTCATCATAAGTAGTCTTTTCAGTCCGCGCAATGTGATTGGCAAGCAAGCCGTCATTGTGGCGCAGGTTTGCATTAAATGAAATAACCGTCTTTGGCGGATAGAACGAGTTGGACATCTCATTGAGCTGTGCGGAATGAGTTTCCGCAAGAAAGGCACCGAATCCCGGCACAGTAACGCACTGATACCGATATAAAAGCTGTGAAATATGTTGCTCGATCTTCATAAAAACAAAGTTACTTATTGCCGTTGGCGGACAAAATTTTATCAACAAATTTTATTAACAAAGCATAATGTTTTAATTTTCAGTTTCAATATTTTTTATGAGCCACGAAGAATTATTTTACCTGTTAGCCCTGCAAAAAACCGACGGAATTGGAGATGCGCTTGCCAAAAAATTACTGGTAGCTTTCGGAAGCGCCGAGGCTGTTTTTAAAGCGTCGATCCGTGATTTAACGACCAGCGGCCGGATTCCCCGTGCTGCCGCTGCCAACATCCGTTCGCAAAAGTCATTCGGCGCCGCCCGGGACGAATTGAACTACATTTTAAAACACAACATAGCAGTTCTGCAATTTCAGAAACCCGGTTATCCGGACCGGTTAAACCATTGTCCTGATGCTCCGCTGTTGTTGTTCAGTTCCGGGACGATAGATTTGTCGAACCCAAGGATGATTGGCATTGTCGGAACCCGCAACATGACCGCACACGGGGCCGATTTCACCCGGCAATTTATTTCAGATCTGGCGCCCCTTAACCCGGTAATCGTCAGTGGATTTGCATACGGAATTGATATTGTTGCTCATCAGGCTGCGGTGGAACACGGCTTGCAAACGTTGGCAATTATAGGTAGCGGACTTGCGCGCGTCTATCCGGCTTCGCACAAGAAACATGTGGAACCCATTTGTAGAAACGGTGGTTTTCTATCCGAATTCTGGAGTAACACGGAGCCTGAAAAGGAGAATTTCGTCAAACGCAACCGCATTGTAGCAGGTATTTGCGAGGCCACCGTTGTGATCGAGTCTGCCGAGCGCGGAGGATCGCTCATCACTGCACAGTTTGCGGCGGACTATAACCGCGAAGTTTTTGCAGTGCCGGGACGCCCGTCCGATGTGTACAGCGCGGGCTGCAATACCCTGATTAAAACCCAGAAAGCGCAGGCACTAACGTCTGCGGCAGATCTGGTGTATTTACTTAACTGGCAGTTAGAGTCATCGGTTGGAAAACCGGTGCAAAAGCAATTGTTTGTCGAACTGGACGAGCTGGAACAAACGCTTTACGATTTTCTCCGCAAGCGCGGTCCGGAACAGTTAGATATCATCGCACTCGAATGCAGAATACCTATTTCGAAACTGTCGTCCGCTTTGCTTCAGATGGAATTGAAAGGCGTGATCCGGACACTTCCGGGAAAGCAATTTGAGTCGATTTAAGCAAATCCCAATTTCTGACGTACGCGTGCTAGAACACTGTTGGCCACTGCGCTGGCTTTGGCGGCCCCTTCCAGCAGCAAGGTATCAACTTCCTGTGGATGCGACATATAGTGGTGGTACTTTTCCCGGATCTCGCTGAAACGCGTTACAATCAGGTCGTACAGGGCTTGCTTGGCGTGCCCGTACCCATAATTTCCGTCCGGATTTTCGTAGTTTTTCCGCATTGCTCCAAGCTGCTCGGGCGTCGCAAGAATTTTATACAGCGCAAACACATTGCAGGTATCCGGATTTTTAGGCGCTTCCAGCGGCGTGCTGTCTGTTTCTATAGACATTATTTGTTTTCTAAGCGCTTTGTCGTCGAGGAATATATTGATGGTGTTGTTGCGCGATTTACTCATTTTTTGGCCGTCGATGCCCGGAATCAACATGGTTTTCTCCTGTACGCGGGCTTCCGGCAACACAAAAGTTTCGCCCATTTGATGATTAAACCTTGAAGCAACGTCGCGTGTAATTTCGATATGTTGTAACTGATCCTTTCCCACCGGAACGATATTTACATCATAGAGCAAAATATCCGCCGCCATAAGCATAGGATAACTGAACAAACCGGCGTTAACGTCTTCCAGTCGATCAGCCTTATCTTTGAAAGAATGCGCCAGGGTGAGTCGCTGAAACGGAAAGAAACAACTTAAGTACCATGAAAGCTCCGCAGTTTGCGGTACATCAGACTGCCGGTAAAAAATTACTTTCGACGTATCCAGACCGCAAGCCAGCCAGGTAGCGGCGACACTTAACGTGTTTTGGCGCAGCGTTTCACCATCCTTAATTTGTGTGACGGAATGTAAATCAGCGATAAAGAGGAACGTTTCATTATCAGAATTACGGGAGAGTTCAATGGCGGGAAGTATGGCACCAAGAATATTTCCAAGGTGAGGCGTGCCTGTGCTTTGAATGCCGGTCAGGATTTTGGACATCGTTTCGGTTTTGTGGCAAAATTAAAGCTTTTAGAAAGATTATCCGATTTGTGTACTTTTGGCGTTATGCGATTTTTACTAATCCCTTTCTGGATTATCTGGAGGATATGGTTCTATGTTTTGATAGCCATACCGATACTTGTGATGTTTCCCTTTTTACTGATTTCGATTGCCCGGGAAAAATGGTATCCCTATTTTTTTGTGATGGCGAGAATCTGGGCGAAATTTGTTTTGTTCGGAATGGGATTTTACTATCGCGTAACGAAAGATCAGGAGCCGCAGGCCGGGCAAAGTTATATGTTCATTGCCAATCATACTTCGATGACTGACATCATGCTCATGCTGGCGATTGTACGTAATCCCTTCGTTTTTGTAGGCAAAAAAGAACTCGCAAACATTCCGCTCTTCGGGTTTTTTTACAAACGTACCTGTATACTGGTCGACCGGAGTTCCTCCAAAAGCAGGATGGCAGTTTTTAACCGGGCGCAAAAACGCCTCGAGCAGGGCCTTAGCATCTGCATCTTTCCCGAAGGAGGGGTTCCTGATGATGAGTCGGTAATTTTGGCTCCTTTTAAAGACGGGGCGTTCCGACTTGCATTGGAACATCAGATTCCGATTGTGCCCATATCCTTTTACGATAACAAGAAGCGTTTATCATACACATTTTTTAGCGGTAGCCCCGGCCGGATGCGGGCGCGAATCCACCCTTTTATTTTGTGTGAAACCACCACAGCAGACAAAAATTCGGTCCGCCTTCTGCGTGAACAAGCGTTTCGTTTGCTGCACCACGACCTTTCTGTAAATACATAAAAAAGCGCCCCGTAACGAAGCGCTTTTTCCCAACTTAACTAAAAACTATAACAAGTAAAAACAGTCTAAAACTGATACCGGATTCCGGAATACAAGCCGAAAAAGTAGGGCCTGAAATCTCCGGAGCCACCGGTGTATGCGTTAAATTGATATTTAAATGCCGGCTCAAATGAAGCCTCGAAATCCTTTAAAAATCCGTACCGCACCCCAATGCCGAAATTGGTTGTAAAATGAATGCTGCTTAGGTTTGCTGCCTCGCCGATCACCAAACTGGTGCCGGAGGTGGAAACTGCTACCTCATTTTCCGTGAGGAACATCGTGCTTAAACCACCCACCACATCAAGTTTTATCCTTTTATCAACGACCCTGTAACCCATCTCCACCGGTACTTCGAAATACGCCATCGACTGCCGGACACTACCGCCATACTGCATTACGGTGCGCCCGAGCGGATTCTCAGGATTATCTACTTTGGTATCAACCTGAATTAACCGGCCACGTTCATTGGGGCGAACATGCTCCATCATCCTCGCATTATCATTTTGAGAGATTAGGACGTCATTGGTTTCGTAAGATAAATCCACCCGGTGAATACCGGTACGAAGCGATACTTTCTTGCTGACGCCATAACTTACAAGTGCCCCGTAGGACATGGTTGGGACAAACGATTTCTGATTATTTTTAAACCTCGCGTCGAGTGGCGATCCGCCTGAAACAGAACTAAAGTAAACCGGTGCAACTACAGGAGCAATCTGCCATTTTTTGTCCTTCGACGCTGAGGGCGTTTGGGGCTTTTCGGCAACAAGCTCTTCCAGCGTGGCGGAAGGCTGCGGCGCAATTGAAGAGGAGTCTTTTACGGCTTCTGCGATAGTCTCTTTTTCGGCGAGAGGCGGAGAAGTGATGATTTTTTCGCTAAGAATTTTAGTCTCGGGGCTTGTCTGAATTGGGTTCCGCGATGAATCGGGAACTTCCGTTTTGGCGCCTTGCGAGGCGTATGACTCCGGGTTAAGGGCAGTACTACCCGGCATAACCTTTTTTACGAACCGATTGCGGGCAGCTTGTTGTTGCGGAACCGATTTTTGCAGCGACTGCCCGGGTACGGTACCGTTATTAACGATGCGTTGAACGTGGGATTTGTATTCGTCTTTTATTGCCGGATTTGCCGACACCGTGGTCGTACGGGGTGGCGCAGAGTTGCTTTCAGCAGGAGTCGTGCCGCGCGGTTCTGAAAATTTAGTCGGTTCCGCGATCGCGGTAGTTGATTCTGATGAGATTTTTACCGGAGTTACAGTGCTGAATGTATTTCGTTGCGGGAAATACAATAGTGTAAAAACCACGAGTAGAGCGGCCGCCCCGCTTATCTTGAACCACAACGGAACAAGGCGGCGCTTTTTCTTTTGCCGCAGTTCTCTTTCAAGCCGTTCCCATGCCGCGGGTGGCGGCGGAACTTCAAAGTCCCGAAAGGATTCCCGGAAGAGGCGATCTGTTTTTTTCTTTTCCGTCATTGTGCAGTAGGAAAGCGATTTTGATTATAGCGTTCAATTTTTTGCTGAAGAATTCCGCGCGCCCGAGCGAGGTTTGATTTTGAAGTTCCGATTGTGATACCGAGCATTTCTGCGATTTCTTTGTGGGAATAATCGTCGAGTACATACAGCGAAAAAACCAGCCGGTAGCGGTCGGGAAGTTCCTGGATAATCTGCATTAGAAAAGCCATAGGGATAGATTCATCATCAAACTCAATTTCATCATCCGTTACGGCATCCACGCGTTCGGCATCAAGAAAGCTAATGCCCCGATAGTGCTGCAGGACATTATTAATCATGATGCGCTTCATCCATCCTTCAAAAGAACCTTTAAAATTAAACTGACCGATTTTGTTGAAAATAATCAGAAACCCATCGTGAAAATGGTCTTCTGCTTCCGCCCGATTGCGCGAATACTTGAGACACACGGCAAACAGCTTGGCAGCAAAAAGTCTGTAAAGTTGTTCCTGAGCTTTTGTGTCGTTCTTCTTGCAATCATTTATGAGCTGGTCGATACTCACAGCGGTGGTGTGTTATCAATTGGGCACTACAGCTTCGACTTCGATAAATTGATCTACACCGGCATCGTCTTCGCCGGTCCAAAATTTAAACGTATACGTCCCGGGTTCCTCCGGACGGAAACGCAAAGGTACTTCGTATACCGGATTTTGTTCTACCACGCAGTCATCCCGGTCGAGAAACGCATACTCGATGGCTACTGTTCGCATCATGCCTTCACGCTGGTAGTAAAATCCGTTAAAAACGTAACAGGTATTTGGTCTCGAATACCGAATGGTAAATTCGGAAATACTGTCGACCCGGTATGCAGTTGGGGCTTCGACTTCCTGAACCGGCCCGTAAGCAAATGCCGGGAAACCATCATTATCTCCGGGAAGGCAGGAGGATAGTAATAGTGCAAAACCCGCACAAAGCATCAATTTTTTCATGGATAATTCTATTTACTTGAACCAAGATACGAAAAGGAATAACGGGTTGCGTCCGGCAAATAAAAGCCTTGCATTTTCAGACCCCTCGGGGTGTACTCCATTTGCAGATGCGACGACTAGATGCTTAATTAAAAGTAACGAAGCCACGAAACATACCGTCAGAGACATTTTACAAAAACCTGATTTTAAATAATTTATAGTGTAATTTTTGACAATATTGAAAACTTTTGACAAGTTTTTATATATCTTTGATTATTGAATCCATATTTATGAAAACAATTCAAAATTACCTGTCGAGTTTTATTGTATTGATGCTTCTGCTTTCTTGTAATAACGAAGAAAATGTTGATGGCCAGCGCGAGGCTTCGCGGAGGGTAATGCTTAAAACTATGGAATCCTTTGGAGATGCTGAAATAGGCATTAGAGAAGGTAACAAACTTCAAATTGTTGTATCTAAAAAACAAATTCTAGACTACGCAAAGGAGGCTCTTAAGGACACCAGACTTAATTTAACACCATACGATTATAAAATAATTGAGCAGGATGGCCAAAATTATATCAGGGTGTTTAGTAATAACAATTATGTTTCAACTGCAGAGTTGTTAGAAGGTGAGAATGGCATTCTAAGAATTGGTAAAACAGTCTGCACATCTACACAGCGGGCGACTGGAGGAGGTTGTGTGCCAAACGGCGTATATTGCACACCTTGCATCCCGCCAAATGCTCCGGGACTTTCGGGTGATTGCACGAGAACAACCACGGGTAGTTAAATCCAAAATTTTGTTTTTATAGTACTACATCCGTTAGCAGATCCGAAATTTATAATTCTATTCGGGTTATAACTAAATGAGCCCGGTTTTGCCGGGCTCATTACAATTAAAATTAACTTACAACTTTTGAGGCGCAGGCTTTATGGCTGCTCCTACAGGTTACTCCTGAGAAGATTTAATCTTTTCCTTAATTTTTTCTTCCAGTTCTTCTGCCAGCTCGGGATTGTCTTTAATCATCAGTTTAACGGCATCACGCCCTTGTCCTAAGCGGGTTTCGCCATAGCTGAACCAGGAACCGGACTTTTTAACGATTTCGTAATCCACTGCCAGGTCCAGAATTTCTCCGGCTTTAGAAACTCCTTCGCCGTACATGATGTCAAATTCCGCAGTTCGGAACGGAGGAGCCACTTTATTTTTAACAACCTTTACCTTCGCACGGTTTCCGATAACATTTTCTCCATCTTTGATCTGCGATGACTTGCGAATGTCTAAGCGAACCGAGGCGTAAAATTTAAGCGCGTTACCACCTGTAGTGGTTTCCGGGTTGCCGAACATGATACCAATTTTTTCCCGCAACTGGTTAATGAAAAATACGGTACAGTGGGTTTTGCTAATGGTAGCGGTTAGTTTCCGCAGGGCTTGCGACATGAGTCGTGCGTGAAGTCCCATTTTGGAGTCGCCCATTTCGCCTTCTATTTCGCTTTTTGGCGTAAGTGCCGCTACGGAGTCGATCACCACGATATCTATTGCACCGGAGCGAATCAGATTTTCAGCGATCTCTAAAGCCTGCTCCCCGTTGTCGGGTTGCGACATAATCAGTTCTTCGATATTCACGCCGAGTTTGTGTGCGTAATGTCTGTCAAACGCGTGTTCTGCATCGATAAAAGCAGCAATTCCTCCGGCTTTTTGTGCTTCGGCAATGGCATGAAGGGTTAAAGTCGTCTTTCCGGACGATTCCGGACCGAAAATTTCAATTATTCTTCCGCGAGGATAACCGTTTACTCCTAAGGCAAGATCGAGTCCGAGAGATCCCGACGGAATGGCTTCAACTTCCTCCACAGCGGTATCGCCCATTTTCATTACCGTACCTTTTCCGTACGTTTTATCAAGCTTATCCAGCGTGAGTTGTAACGCTTTTAACTTGGCTTCTTTTTCTGAACTCATTTGAATTTGATGCGTTTAATTTTTGTAAAAATACTGCTTTTAACCCACGGCGGCGACCTGCGAAAAATATTTTTTAAACAGGTTTAGGACCTCTTGGGGTGCGCTAAGTTCGATCTAAAATTAAGGGCCTTCTCGCGTGAGATTTACGGGAAAACCGCAATAATTGTTAAACTTTAATGCGCGTGCAACATCAGTAAAATCGTTACCTTTGCTTTTTTCTGCATGCAAAAAGTACTTTCCTTTCCGCTGTCGGTTGTTTATTATTTGATCTTCGGTCTGCTGTTGGTCATCTTTCATCCCATTCAGTGGATTTGCCTAAAAATTAGCTATCAGGCGCATAAAAAAAGTGTTGATTATCTGAATTTTTGTCTGTTGCGCGCCACGCATTTACTCGGAACGCGTTACCGGGTCGAAGGGCGTGAACGCATTCCGAAAGGAGTTCCGCTCATTATAGCTGCCAATCATCAAAGTTTGTATGATATCATCGCAATTATCTGGTTTTTAAGGAAATATCATCCTAAATTTGTGAGTAAGAAAGAATTGGGAAAAGGTATTCCTTCGGTTTCCTTTAATCTTCGACATGGGGGATCTGTACTGATCGATCGGAATGACCCAAAACAGGCTCTGCCCGCGATAAAGGGATTAGCAGAATATATTGAAAAAACGCGCCGCTCAGCCGTCATCTTTCCGGAAGGAACGCGCAGCAGAACCGGAAAGCCCCGGCCTTTCCAGCAAAATGGCTTGAAGATTCTGTGTAAATCAGCGCCTTCAGCCTACGTTGTACCACTTACCATTAATCAATCATGGAAAATGGTACGGTATGGGTTTTTCCCTGTAGGTCTCGGTAATGTGTTGTCATTTACCATTCATGAACCGATATCCGTGTCGGGGCATACTTTTGAAGAAATCATGCAGTATACCGAAAATGCTGTCGTGACGAAAATAAATGAAAATTGAAATTGAATGTCTATTAAAAATGTACGTTTAGAGGTAATGAAATTCCTCGAGAAAGATATCGACGGCTTTGTAGATCAGTATCTCATTCCCGTTGAATCTGTGTGGCAGCCATCAGACCTTTTACCGCAGTCCGAAAGTGAGTTGTTTTGGGATGAGGTTAAAGAATTACGCGAAATCGCAAAGGATTTACCTTATGATTTTTGGATTGTACTTATCGGCGATACCATTACCGAAGAAGCATTACCCACTTATGAATCCTGGTTGATGACCGTGGAAGGAGTAGACCAGCAGGAAAACAACGGATGGTCAAAATGGGTGCGCAACTGGACAGCAGAGGAGAATCGTCACGGGGACGTGCTCAACAAATACCTGTATTTGTCAGGACGCGTGAATATGCGCGAGGTGGAGATGACTACACAACATCTAATCAAAGACGGTTTTGATATCGGCACCGGGACCGATCCGTATAAAAATTTCGTCTACACCAGCTTTCAGGAACTGGCCACTTACATTTCGCATAACCGCGTGTCGCAATTGGCCCGTCAGTACGGTGATAAGAAATTATCAAAGCTATGCAAACTCATCGCCGGCGATGAAATGCGCCACCATCATGCTTACAGCGAGTTTGTCCACAAAATTTTTCAGGTAGATCCAAGCGAAATGATGCTCGCATTTCACTACATGATGAAACGGAAAATTGTTATGCCTGCGCAATTCTTGCGGGAGTCCGGTGATAAGATGAGCGCCGCGTTTGAGCATTTTTCCGATTCCGCGCAACGGATAGGAGTGTATACCTCGCAGGATTACGTAGAAATCTTGCAAAAACTGATCGATCGTTGGGAAATAGGAAAAATTACAAACCTCACGGCTGAAGCAGAAAAAGCACGCGATTTCCTCATGACCCTTCCGGCACGGATGGCAAAAATTTCGGAACGGATCGTTATCCCGAAAGAGTCACACATTTTTAAGTGGGTCGAACCGGCGGTGTAGTTCCGCCTTGGAGGGGATTATAAAAACAAAAAGCTGCCATAAATGGCAGCTTTTTGTTTAAGTAAGCGTAATCTTCAACAATTGTTTTTTCTTGCCTTTCCTCCCAATGAAGTAGATGGCGTCGTTGGTAGAAGCACCGTCCGAAACCATAAACGGAACGTCATTATCCTTATCATCCAGCAATTCTTTGTATTCAAAATCGCCTTCCTGATTAATTCGGATTACATTAAGATTGGATTTCTTGTTGGATGTCTGACCAAATTGTATGCGGTCGTTTTTCAGTTTTTTTACTTTTTCGCCTGCATTTATAAAGAAGTATGTGTCGTTGCCGTGCAGGGTTGAGGAGTACGAAATGTATGGATTGTCTCCTCCGGTTGCCTGCCGCTTGTTAATGTTGCGCGCCCACAGAAGCTCTCCCTCGCGGTTAAATTTTGCACTTACAATATCGTCATAATGGTAAGTAGTACGTGTAGTTGTGCCACCATTTGGGGATGTCATCGTAGAGGTAACAACATAATATTCTTCCGCATTGAAAACGATTTCTCCGCCCGGAGATATGTACATGCCGCGAAACGATAAGTTTTTCAATTCCTTTTGCTTGTCTTTTCCATATTTGTCAAGAACAAACTGTGGCGTGAACGGATTGAACTTTGATTTACGGATTGCAAGTGTGGTGGGGTCGAGCTCAAAATAGCTCAATCCTTTAAAACGGTTGTCATTCCGGTCTGAATAGAAGCCCACGCAGGTAATCCGGTCGTCAAAGACAATGGTTTTCAGCGATGCAGCAAAGTGTTCGTCAGTGTCAAAGGCCTGCGTTTGTGCGCCCTGCTGCGAAATACGCGTTAATTCGTACTGGTACTTTCCGCCCTCTTTTTTCTTCTTTTTCTCGGTGGTATACACTTTTCCGAGCAGGTACAGTGTGTTTCCGTCTTTACTTACATCGATATTTTCGTAATGAAATTTCTTGTCTTTTATGTCGCGCTTAAAATCGTGTGAAAATTTCTGCTGTGCATTGTTATCAAACAAAAACAGTTTGTGGGTTTCCTGATTTTTGTTGACAATGTCAACCGTTACTGCAAATGCGGATTTGTCTTCATTGATGATCATCTGCGCGCCCGAATCGTGGTCGTAACCACCGCTGAACAAACTGAAGCGCTCAATTTCCTCTGATTTGAGGAAAAATAATTCGCGGGTAGAAAATTTGAAATCGGTAATGGATGCGGTATGCGCCGCACAAATATAACCCTTGCGTTCCTTATCGTAATTAAACCCAATGATGTGCGCGGTCTCATTATTAATCAGTACGCCAAGAACGGCGCTTCGTTTCTGATCGTATTCAAATTCTTTTACAAGTTGCATTTGTTCGTTATAGTGCTCGAAGTAATAGCCGGCACCGCTGGAAAAGACGCCGCCGTAGAAATTTCGTACGATTACGACGCCGCCTCGACCGTCATCTTCCACTGCAACAATGTTGGAGTTTTTGTACTCGTCTTTAAAGACGGCACTTTTAGTGATTTTGCACGGAATGTCCTGTGCTTGCGCAGCAACAGCCAGAGCAAGTGCCAGCGCGATGTAGAGTTTTTTCATCAGAGTAGTTTAATTCGCCGAAGATACTTGAATTAAATCAAGTTACTCTGCAATGCTGATAAAACTCTTTCAATTCGAATTGTGCTGATTCAGGAGTCGATTATTTCCCCGGGAAATCGGGCTTTCGTTTTTCTAAAAACGCGCTTGTGCCTTCCCGGAAATCTGCCGTGCCAAAGCATTCGCCAAAGGCGCGAATTTCCTCTGCATAACCCTGACGCGCAAATCCGGCGTTCACGGCTTTAATGGCTTGCGAAATCGCCGTTGGTGCATTTTTTATGATTTTTCCCGCAATAGTTTTGCAGTGCGTTAGCAGCTCTGCAGCCGGAACCACTTCATTTACCAGACCGCAGGTTTTTGCTTCGGAAGCGGTGATCATTCCTGCAGTCATAATCATTTCCATAGCCTTCCCTTTTCCTACCAACAGCGGCAAACGCTGCGTGCCGCCATAACCCGGAATCACTCCCAGCGATACTTCCGGAAGCCCCATCTTTGCGTTTTCCGACGCGATGCGGAAATGACAGGACATGGCGAGTTCGAGGCCGCCCCCCAGAGCAAAACCATTCACAGCGCCAATCACCGGTTTAGGGAAATTTTCTACAAAATCAAAAAGCATTTGCTGCCCGTGAGCAGCCAGCATGGCTCCTTCTTCTACGGAAAACGCGGCAAATTCCGATATGTCAGCACCTGCAACAAAAGCTTTCTCGCCGGAACCGGTAAGTATCACCACGCGCACTTCCGCATCAACCTGCAATGCGGTTACACCTGCGTGGAGCTCTGCGATTGTGGCTTTGTTAAGCGCGTTGAGTTTCTCCGGACGGTTGATGGTTACGATGGCAACGCCCTCTGCTTTGTCGATAAGAATGTTTTCGTATGTCATGTTACAGGATTAATGATCGGGAGGCAAACCGTAAAAGTGGTGCCTTTGCCGGGATTGGTCTCAAAAGTAATAGTTCCTTTATAATTTTCGATAATATTTCGAATTATGCCTAAGCCCAATCCCATGCCGCTGGTTTTCGTGGTGAATTTAGGCTCGAAAATCCGGTCGGCAATTTCGGGATCGATGCCGGAACCGTTGTCAGATACAGCGATATACACATTTTCCGAAGCGGTGCGGATGGTAACCTTTACACGTTTATCGGCCTGCTGCTCGGGGATGGCCTGAATTGCATTTTTAACCAGATTGGTAATCACCCGGATCAATTGTGTGCGGTCCATACGCGCTATCACCGGCTGATCGGGATATTCGAATGCGATAAATTCTTCATTGAAAATGTCGAGCGCGAGATCAACCACCTGCACCACGTTTACATTTTCATTCTGCTGCGCCGGCATGGAAGCAAAGTTGGAAAATGCCGATGCCACGGCGCTCATGGTGTCGATTTGTTGTATCAGCGTTTTAGAATAATCGTCAAGCTTCTGACGCAAGTCGGGATCGGAAGGATCAAATTTTCGCTGAAAACTCTGCACGGTCAACCGCATTGGCGTCAGTGGATTTTTGATTTCGTGAGCCACCTGCTTAGCCATCTCGCGCCATGCTTCTTCGCGCTGACTCTGCGCCAGTTTAATAGCGCTTTCTTCGAGTTGATCCACCATCCGGTTGTACGACTGCACCAAAAGCCGGATTTCCTTGCTCGAGGGGCGAAGGACAATTTTTTCGTTCTTCTGATTTAAACTCGTTTCCTTTAAACGGTCGGAAATGGTTTTGAGCGACTGCGTGATGTACGCAGAAAGCAGATAGGCAAGTCCGAACGCAATCAGAAGCATAAACGAATACACCTGACCAAGGCGGATGAGAAAGTTGCGCAATTCGGTTTCATAAAACCGATCGTCTTCTACGTACGGAAGATTCAAAATGCCCAGAGGCTTAAATTTATCACCTTTAATCTGGCTGTACGAGGCTCGATTGCGCTTACCGTCTAAATTGCGAATGTCTACATACCGTTTTTCAATGGATGATTGTACCAGCTTCAGAATGTATTTCGGGATCGGGGGCGATACCGTATCGATGGAAAACGACGCTTTTGACGATTTCAGCAGCCGTCCGTTCAGATCGTAAATGTTGATTTCGAGTTTGTGGATATCGGCCAGTTCGTAAATCCGGTCCTTAAAAATTAAAGGAAGGTTTTCGGTGGTTAAGGGATAGGTGGTGGTGGATAAAATGTAATTGATGTGTTCCTTGATGGCAATTTCCTTATTTTCCAACCGCTGCTGATGGTACACCCGCGCTTCGTTTTTAAATTCGATTATCGAAATCGACGCCAGCAAAATCGACGAAATTAAAATCAGAATAATCATCGAAACAAAAATTCTGATGCGTAGCGACAATTTCGATATGTTGTAAAAAGCAGGCATTTAAGGTTTGCGAACCCTTTTGTAAAGTTTGATTCCCAACATCAGCAACACGGCAAGTCCGACCAACCCGACCACGCCAAAAATCCAATCGATTGCATTTTTTAAAATCACTAGAAATACTACTGCAAACAAAATCAGCGTGGCACCTTCGTTCCAGACGCGCATATAATTTGAAGAATACCGCACTTCATCGCGCTGCAATTGCAAATACATGCGATGACACTGAAAATGGTAGAGATATAAAAGCAGCACAAAGGTTAATTTTACATGCATCCAGGGCTGTGTAAGCCAGACCTGACCGGTGGGCGTGAAGAGCAACATCCAAAAAGCAAAAATTGCAGTAATTACCGCCGACGGCCAAGTGATGATATACCACAGGCGATAGGCCATAATTTTGTACTGACTACCCAGAATCTCCCGTTCAGGCGACGGTTTCGCGTGCGCTTCAATCTGATAAACAAATAATCGGACTATGTAGAACAACCCGGCAAACCAGGTTACTACAAAAATCAGATGCAGCGATTTGAGGTAATTATACAACATTCGGTTTGTCAGCCCAGTTATTAATCCATTTCGCCACAACGCCTACCCATGCCTCATGATCATTCATGCACGGAATGGCCAGAAAATCTTCGCCGCCCGCTTCTTTAAATTCGTGGCTTCCCTCCATGCCTATTTCTTCAAGAGTTTCCAGGCAATCTGATACAAAGGCCGGTGTCACTACGGCAAGTTTCCGAACGCCTCTGGCCGGAAGCGCCTCAAAAGTAGCATCGGTATAGGGCTCGAGCCATTTATCGCTCCCGAGGCGGGATTGGAAACTCTGACTGTACTTTTCTTTCGGTATACCCAGCAACTTCACCACTGCTTCGGTTGTCATATAGCACTGATGACGGTAGCAAAACTCGTGCGCGGGGGAAGGCAGAAAACAGCACGTACTGTCGATTTTACAGTGTGATTTGGTGGGATCCGTTTTGCGAATATGCCGCTCCGGAATTCCATGGTAGGAAAACAGCACGTGGTCATAATCGAACGCATCGAGATGCGGTTTAATGGATGCCGCCAGCGCCTCGATGTAGTCCTCCTTATCGTAAAAGGCGGGAACATGCGTAAAGGTCATGTCGGGAAAATGTTTTTGCCGGATTTCTTCCGCAAGAACCACAATCGTTTTTGTCGTGGCCATCGCATACTGCGGATACAGCGGGAAGAGCATGACTTCGCGAACGCCCTGATCATAAAGTTCCTGAAGGCCGGTCTGAATTGATGGTTTGCCGTACCGCATGGCTAATCCTACCGGAACGTCGGTATGCTGACGAACTTTATCCTGAAGGCGTCGCGACAGTACAATCAGCGGCGACCCCTCGTCCCACCAGATTTTGCGGTACGCTTTGGCGGATTTTTTCGGTCTAAAATTCAGGATAATTCCGCGCACAAGCAGCGCGCGGAGCAAATACGGATAATCAATCACGTATTTATCCATTAAAAATTCATCAAGATACGGCTTTACATCTTTGGCAGTAGGACTTTCAGGTGAGCCCAGATTAACTAATAAAACTCCTTTCACGGTACTTTTTTTAAAGGTAATGGATTTATAAAACTACGCATTCAAAGACATCAGGTATTTTTTCGGCGTAGTAGCGAATTTCTTCTTAAAAGCAGCAATAAAATGACTTCCGGTACTGTAGCCGATTCGGAGTCCGACCTCGTTTACATTGTAGTTGCCGCTGTCGAGCAGTTTGCGCGCATACTCCATCTTGTAATCAAACAGAAATCCGTACACGGTGTCACCGTACACCTGTTTAAAGCCGGTTTTTAATTTTTTTAGTGTAAGCCCCACCTGATCGGCCAGTTCCTGCAGGCCGGGCGGTTCGACCATATTGGCAATCACAATCTCTTTTGCCTTTCTGATTTTCTGAATGCTTTCCTCATCGGCAAGAAACGGACACTGTTCTGCGTCCGGTTCTTCAACTTGGTTGAAGTACAAACTCAGCAATTCATAGCATTTGCCTTTGTAGTAAAGATTTTTTATTGAGGGATGCAGGGCGTAATGAAATAGCTGACTCAGCACGATGGCCATTGACGGACTGATATTTTCTTCCTTGTAATACTTTTTGTCGCGGTTTTCTGAGGTTAAGAAGGTGATGTTTTCTGCCGATGATGAAAACAGGCCGTGAAATTTCTTTACCGAAATCAGCAGCGTAATCATCCATGAGTTGGACGGAAGCTCTACATTTAGAGGCAATTCTTTTTGCGGGTTATACATAAGAAGCGATTTTTCTTCCCGTAATTCCAGCGCATACGAGCCCTGATTAAAAATAAATTTCGCCTTGCCCTTGATTCCGAAGTGAAATTGTATCAGTCCGTTCTTTACTTCGTGCGAAGCCCGAAACAATTCTTCACCATCATTACGGAACTTAATCAGCGTGAAATCGTCGTCAATAATTGTAACTTCCTTTGACCCCATAGCGTTATTTTTTAGCAATGAAAAATGACTCAAATCACATTTTTATTATTTAGAATTACTCTAAATTACTTTGCGCTAAAGCCTTGTAGATGCTGCAAAATTAGGCGTTTATTTGAAAAACAACGTCAAACGTTCGCTAAAATCGCGAAGCGTTATAAAAAGTACTTCAAGCGTTATTTTTAATTAATGCACTAAAATAGTTTTGCGTTGATTTAACATGCCCTATGAATAATCATCATCTGTCGAAGCATCCTACTTTTTATGCGATTGGACTAAGCTACAAAAAAGCTGATGCTGAAATGCGCGGAAAATTCAGTCTGGACAATACCGGTAAGACCCGCGTATTGATTCAGGCTAAGGAAGAGGGAATCGACAGCCTTATCGTTACTTCAACGTGCAACCGCACCGAAATATACGGATTTGCTCAGCATCCGTATCAACTAATCAAACTGTTGTGTGATAACAGCGACGGGACGGTGGAAGATTTTCAAAAGGTTGCCTATGTTTATAAGAACCAGGAAGCCATTGCACACATTTTTCGCGTTGGAACCGGTTTGGATAGTCAGATTCTCGGCGACTTCGAAATTATCAGTCAGATAAAATCAAGTTTTGCCGAGGCGAAATCAATGGGCTTTTCAAGTGCATTTATGGAGCGGCTGGTGAACAGTGTGATTCAGGCAAGCAAACGCATTAAAAACGAAACCGGCATCAGTTCGGGTGCTACCTCTGTGTCTTTTGCATCGGTGCAGTACATCTTAAAGAATGTCGTGCAGATTTCGGAAAAGAACATTTTGCTGTTCGGTACCGGAAAAATAGGTCGCAATACCTGCGAGAATCTGGTGAAGCACACCAATAATAGTCATATTACGCTTATCAATCGTACAAAGGATAAAGCCGAAAAAATTGCCGGAAAGTTTAATCTGGTGGTTAAAGACTATGCCGATCTTCCGGTGGAAATTCAAAAGGCGGACGTATTGGTGGTGGCTACCGGTGCGCAAAATCCGACGGTCGATGCTGCAATCCTTAATCTAAAGAAACCACTGCTGGTTCTCGATCTGTCTATTCCGAAGAACGTATCGGATGATGTAGCTACGGTGCCGGGTGTGACGCTGGTGCACCTCGACATGCTTTCTCAAATGACAGACGAAACCCTCGAAAACCGCAAGAAATTCATCCCTCAGGCTGAAGCGATTATTGACGAAATCCGCGAAGAATTCAATTCATGGATGAAATTGCGCAAATACGCCCCTGCCATTAATGCGCTTAAAGCGAAGCTCAACACCATAAAGGATGCAGAGCTCGACTTCCAGCGGCGCAAGATTTCAAATTTTGATGAGCAACAGGCTGAAATCATTAGCAATCGGATCATCCAGAAAATTACTACCCATTTTGCAAATCACCTGAAAGACGACGAAACCATGGTGGATGAAAGCATCGAGTGGATTCGAAAAGTCTTTGGTATCGAAATGGCGCAGTCATGAAGAAAACCATAAGAATTGGCACGCGCGACAGTCAGCTCGCGTTGTGGCAAGCCAACACCGTAGCCGATAAATTGCAGCAACTCGGATATTCTACCGAATTACTTCCGGTTAAATCAGCAGGCGATGTCATTCTGGACAAACCGCTGTACGAATTCGGCATTACCGGAATTTTCACCAAAACACTTGACGTAGCGATGATTGCCGGGCAGATTGATATCGCGGTTCATTCGATGAAAGACGTGCCGACAGCCCTTCCGAAAGGAATAGTGCAGGCCGCCGTGCTGGAGCGCGAAACGTCTCTGGATATTCTCGTCACGCCACATCGGGTCGATGCCGTTGATGCACTTACTGTAGCCACCGGAAGTCTGCGCAGAAAAGCGCAGTGGTTGCACCGTTATCCGCATCACCGCGTGGTTGACCTGCGGGGAAATGTTAATACCCGTTTACAAAAACTACAGGATAACGGCTGGGATGGAGCCATTTTTGCCGCAGCGGGCCTTAAGCGCATCGGCATTATGCCTGAGCATGTGACGATACTCGACTGGATGATTCCCGCGCCCGCGCAAGGTGCTGTGGTGGTTGCGGCAATGGAACACGATGCGTATTCTCGGGAGGCCTTATCCAAACTAAATAACCGCGACGCGGAAATCTGCACGCAGGTCGAGCGACAGTTTCTCCGGACGCTTGAAGGCGGTTGCACCGCACCTATCGGGGCACTGGCCACTGTCGTCGGTGATGTCATCCGCTTTGAAGGTGCTTTATTCTCGCTTGACGGTGTGGAAAAAATCCACCTCGAGAAATCCGCACCAGTCACACATTTTGCCCATTTCGGCCGTGAATGTGCGGAAGAAGTACTTGCACAAGGCGGTGAAGCGCTGATGCAAAAAATTCGCAACCAAATGAAACCGGAATGAGTGCTGTGCGAATTTTATCTACGAAAAAACTGGATTACGGTCCGAAACAATACCTGCTAAATGCCGGATTCTCGGTGCTGGAAGCGGATTTTATCAACACGCGCCCCGTCGCCTTCGATTTTGGCCGCGTGACCGGAAATCTGATCTTTACCACCAAAAATGCAGTCGAAAGTGTGGTTCTACAGCCGGGCTGGGAGCAACTCAAATCGCATCCTGTCTTCTGCGTCGGCGAAAAAACGCGCGCTTTGCTTCTCGAAAAAGGCTTTTCCGTTGCGCACTGGGCACACTATTCGGCCGAACTTGCAGATCAGATCCGGCAATACGCGACCGAAAACTTTACTTTTTTCTGCGGGAATCTCAGGATGGATACTATGCCCATGAGCATGAAAGTTGCCGGCATTTCCTTCCGGGAAATTGAGGTATACGAAACCATCCTCTCCCCAACGCAAGTTACCTCTGCCATCGATGCGATCTTATTTTACAGTCCGTCGGGTGTACAGAGCTATTTACAGCAAAATACCATAGGAAATCAAATCTGCTTTTGCATCGGCACTACGACTGCCGCAGCAGTGCAACCCTATACAAGCAGGGTTGTGGTGGCTAAAAAACCCACCATCGAAAGCGTCATTATGACCTGCATTAAATATTACGAATCACCAATAAAATCCGAAGTCAATTTTCATCTCAATTGATCGCCGGTACTGAACATTATGATAAAAAATGATTTATTTCTGAAAGCACTTCACGGAGAAACTGTACAGCGTCCACCGGTATGGATGATGCGTCAGGCCGGTCGCTATCTGCCGGAATTCCGCGAGCTCCGCGACAAATATGATTTCTTTACCCGGTGCCAGACGCCGGAACTGGCGGCAGAAATTACCGTACAACCGATCAGGCGGATTGCTCCGGATGCGGCGATTTTATTTTCCGACATTCTCGTAGTTCCGCAGGCTATGGGCATCGAAGTATTGATGAAAGAAAGCGTCGGCCCTTTTCTGCCGAACCCGGTACGATCCGCGGCGGAGGTCGAAAAGGTGATTGTGCCCGATGTCAACGAAACGTTGGGCTACGTGATGGATGCCATCAAATTGACTAAAGAAATGCTTAACGATGAGGTCCCGCTGATTGGTTTTGCGGGTTCGCCGTGGACCATCTTCTGCTATGCGGTGGAAGGAAAAGGTTCGAAAAGTTTTGATACCGCCAAGGGGTTTTGCTTCAGCCAGCCGGAAGCGGCGCACGCGCTCTTGCAAAAAATTACCGACACCACCATTGCATACCTGAAAGAAAAGGTGCGTGCAGGCGTCAATGCAGTACAGATTTTCGATTCGTGGGGAGGAATGCTTTCTCCGGCCGATTATACTGAATATTCCTGGAAGTACATCAATCAGATTGTCGAGGCATTAGCTCCGGATACGCATGTTATTGTTTTCGGGAAAGGATGCTGGTTTGCACTTAATCAAATGGGACAAAGCAAAGCTTCAGCACTGGGTGTCGACTGGACGTGCTCTCCGCGGAACGCCCGTTACCTGTCGGGAGGAAATATTACGCTTCAGGGCAATTTCGACCCGTCGCGTCTGTTGTCGCCAATTCCCGTAATCAAAAAAATGGTGAAGGAAATGATCGACGAATTCGGGAAAGACCGCTACATCGTGAACCTCGGGCACGGCATTCTACCCAATATACCTGTTGACCACGCCAAAGCGTTTATCGACGCGGTTAAAGAGTACTCCTGATGAAAGATCAATTCTTCGCATACATTCAGCAGCTTCAGGACCGGATAACCACCGGACTCGAGCAGATTGACGGAAAAGCCACGTTCCGCGAAGACCTCTGGGACCGCCCGGAAGGTGGAGGAGGGCGTACACGTGTGCTGGAAAACGGAGCTGTGTTTGAAAAAGGAGGCGTCAACATTTCCGCAGTCCACGGAAAGTTGCCCGATACCATGCAGAAAATGTTTGGAGTAGGAGAGGCCGATTTTTTTGCCTGCGGCCTGTCGCTCGTCATTCACCCTTTGTCGCCGATGGTTCCGACGGTTCACGCCAATTGGCGCTATTTTGAAATGTACGATGCCGAAGGCAAAATCATGCAGCAGTGGTTTGGTGGCGGGCAAGACTTAACGCCGTACTATCTTTTCGAAGAAGACGCCCGGCATTTTCACGCCGTGTGCAAATCAGCTTGCGACCAACATGATCTTGCTTTTTATCCGAAATACAAAAAGCAGTGCGACGAATATTTTTGGAATGCCCACCGCAATGAGGCACGCGGCGTGGGCGGACTATTTTTCGATTACCTGCGGCAAACGGAAAGCCGCTCCATGCAGGACTGGTATAACTTCGTTACCGGTGTCGGGAACAGTTTTCTCGATGCCTATTCGCCCATCGTGCGCCGGCGCATGAACCTTCCGTACACGCAGGAAAATCGCACCTGGCAGGAAATCCGCCGTGGACGCTATGTCGAATTTAACCTCGTGCACGACAAGGGAACGCTTTTCGGCCTCAAAACCAACGGGCGTATCGAAAGTATTCTGATGTCGCTTCCACCTCATGTACAGTGGATTTACGACCATCACCCCGCACCGGGCAGCCCCGAAGCAAAGCTGATTGAAGTGCTGATGCACCCGAGAGAGTGGGTGGGGTAGTTTATATGGCTGTCAGCTATCAGCAGCCTTCCCTGTTGAAGAGGTTTATGGATTGACGGCACAAAAGCGAAGATCTGCCGCGTCTATTCCAACAATATTGCCGAAGGATGCGGAAGTCAAACACAAAAAGAACTCGTAAGTTAGCACACTTCTGTAATTTTTTACCGTCAACCGTTAACCGATAAACTTAAAGCTAATATTCATGTTCCCCAATTCCCGTCATCGCCGACTCCGCACAAACGATTCCATCAGAGCTATCGTTCGCGAAACCGCCGTAGCACCGTCCAACTTTATGTTGCCCATGTTCATCGCCGAAGGCCGCGACGTCCGAATTCCCATTCCGTCCATGCCCGGAATTTTCAGACATTCCCTCGACCACACCATTCGTGAGGTACGCGAAGCCTGGAACTTGGGCATCCGCGCCGTAAACATCTATGTCAAAGTTGGTGAGCAACTTAAAGACAATACCGGCAAAGAAGCATGGAACCGCGACGGACTGATGCAGCAAGCCATTCGCGCCATCAAGGATGCGGTACCCGAAATGATCGTCATGCCGGATGTCGCCCTCGATCCGTACTCGGTATACGGACACGACGGTATCCTCGAAAATGGCCGTATCGTCAACGACAAAACCAATGAGGCGCTCGTGAAAATGAGCCTCTCCCACGCCGAAGCAGGTGCTGATTTTGTAGCACCTTCCGACATGATGGATGGCCGTGTGCTCGCGATACGTACTGCCCTCGAACAAAACGGCTATCACGATGTCGGCATCATGAGCTACAGTGCCAAGTACGCCTCTTCCTTCTACGGACCATTTCGCGAGGCGCTCGACTCCGCACCGGTAGACCAGCAGGAAGTGCCGCGGGATAAGAAAACGTACCAAATGGATTTCGCAAACCGCCTCGAAGCCGTCAAGGAAGCCGTCGCAGACGTCGAGGAGGGAGCCGATATGGTCATGGTCAAACCGGGAATTGCCTATCTCGACATTGTCCGCGAGGTGCGCAACGCCGTAAATGTTCCAGTATCCGTTTATCAGGTATCCGGCGAATACGCCATGGTAAAAGCCGCTGCCGAACGCGGATGGCTCGATCACGATAAAGTAATGCTCGAACAGTTGTACTGCATCCGCCGCGCCGGCGCCAACCTGATTTCGACGTACTTCGCCAAGGAAGCCGCCGCGTTATTAAATCAATTGTAATTTTAAAGCCTATCCCGCTGTCCGTTGCAAGTCCTCACCCGCCGACCGGCCTCTTAACCTGCGCCCTGCCGCTTCGAGTGTCGCAGCAGGCCGACAGAAAAGAGGTTCGGCCGCCGTGCTCCGGGCTTTCCACTGCCATCGGGGCTAAAACTTTTGTCATGAAATATTCATTTATCCTCTTGTTTTTTGCCCTTGTCGCCTGCGGTAGTAAAACAGAAAAAGCCACACCCGAAGCCGCTGCCGACCCGGTAGCGATGGGAAAAGAAATTTTCGAAGGACGCGGAAACTGCTTCGCTTGTCACAAAACCGACCAGAAAGTTATCGGTCCGTCCGTGAAAGAAATAGCCGCAATTTACAAGGAAAAAAACGGCAACATGATTGCATTTCTTCGCGGCGAAGCACCACCGATCGTCGATCCGTCGCAATACGAAAGCATGAAGGTGAACCTCGAACTCACCAAGGTAATGTCAGAAGCAGAGCTTAAAGCCCTGGAAGCGTATTTTTATAGCGTGAAATAGTGCGGCACACACCGATAGTGCGCACCGTCAGTTTTTTTCGTAAGTAAATCGCTATCTTTCTGCGCAATTTCCCTACAAAATGCACAGAAAAGCAATGCTAACTACGCCGGCGCTTACGTCGCCGCGCGGACTGAAAACACTGGTCGAGAACCGAACAGTATACGCGCTTAATAATTGCGAACTCAACCTTTTCGAGACCTATCAGGAGTCCGTTGCCGTGCCGCTCAAGTTTAACGATCTGGTAGTGACCAGTATGCTCCGTGGCAAGAAAGTTATGCGACTTTTTGATGATCCGGAGTTTGATTACCTTCCGGGAGAAACGGTGATCGTTCCGTCTAACGTGGAAATGAAAATTGATTTTCCGGAAGCTACTTTCGAAAATCCCACGCAATGCCTTGCGCTTGCCATCGACCATGGAAAAATCTGTGAAACACTGGCATATCTCAACGAGCGCTATCCCAAATCACACGGTGAAACCTGGGAACTCAGCGCGTCCAACTATTTCTTTTACAACAACAGCGAACTGGCCGCGACGCTGAATAAATTGATCGTCGAATGCATGAGCACCTCCATCGGGAAAGATGCGCTCGTGGATCTGGCGCTGCAGGAATTGCTGGTGCGACTTATCCAAAATCAGTCGGCCCACGCGTTGTCGGAAGCACAAACCACCCCCAATAGTCCTGTAGGCCATGTGGCGGCCTACATACGGCAAAATATCCACCGTGCGCTCACACTAAAAGAGCTTAGCGATCTGTCTTGCATGAGTACCAGCACGTTCTATCGTATGTTTAAGCGCGACACCGGATTGAGTCCTATTGAGTTTATTCTCAACGAAAAAATCAAGCACGCAAAAAAATTGCTTCGCACACCCGGAATCCAGATTAACGAAGTTTCTTTTCAGGCAGGATTTGAAGACTGCAATTACTTCATACGTCTTTTCAAGAAATACGAAGGCATTACCCCCAAGCAATACCAGATGATTAATGCCGGTTAGGGCATGACGCGCACGGGTCGCAACTGCTGAAACTCTTCTTCCGTAAAAAGTCGGGAGTGAATCAGAAATCGCATTCCTGTGGGAATTTCGAGCGAAAAACTCGACCCACGGCCCGGCACACAGTCGAGTGTGAGGTGCGTGTGCTGCCAGTATTCAAACTGATCGCGGCTCATCCAGAATTCGCAACCTTCGACTTCCCCCAAACAGACGTCGCTTTGTCCGATGCGAAACTCTCCACGGGTAAAACACATGGGTTGCGAACCGTCGCAGCACCCGCCACTTTGATGAAACATGAGTGGGCCGTGCTGCCCGCGAAGCATCGAAATCAATTCGGCCGCCGCAGGAGTTATAGAAATTCGATCAATCATAATCAGAAAAATAGGGGCCGAAGCCCCTTCCAAACACAAACTTGTTTTAGAAAAACCCAAGTTTATTCTTGTTATACGAAATGAGCATGTTTTTGGTTTGGCGGTAATGCTCGAGCATCATTTTGTGATTTTCCCGTCCAAAGCCTGATTTTTTATACCCGCCAAACGGAGCGTGTGCCGGATACGCGTGATAATTATTCACCCAAACACGTCCGGCCTGAATAGCGCGAGGCACGCGATAGAGTTCGTGCGCATCACGGGTCCAGACATCTGCGCCCAGTCCGTACAGCGTGTCGTTCGCGATTTCGATCGCCTCTTCGGTAGTCTTGAAAGTCGTAACGCAAACCACCGGTCCAAAAATTTCTTCTTGGAAGATCCGCATTTTATTGTGGCCTTTAAAAATTGTAGGCTGGATATAGTAGCCGTTTTCCAGTTCACCACCCAGATGGTTAACATCACCTCCGGCAAGCACTTCGGCGCCTTCTTCGCGGCCGATTTTCAGGTACGAACGAATTTTCTCAAACTGATCATTGGAGGCCTGCGCGCCCATCATCACGCCCGGATCAAGCGGATGTCCGGTCTTGATGGCTTTGGTGCGCTCAATTACGCGCGCCATAAACACGTCATAAATGTCTTCATGAACCAGCAATCGCGACGGGCACGTGCAGATTTCACCCTGATTCAGCGCAAACATTACAGCGCCTTCCACGGCTTTGTCGAAAAACTCATCGTCGGCATCGGCAACCGACTTAAAGAAAATGTTCGGCGATTTTCCACCCAGTTCCATCGTAGAAGGGATGATGTTTTCGGCCGCATATTGCATAATCAACCGTCCGGTTGTGGTTTCGCCGGTGAAGGAAACCTTCGCAATACGCGGGGAGGTAGCCAGCGGTTTTCCGGCCTCAATGCCGAATCCGTTTACTACGTTAAGCACGCCGGGAGGCAAAATGTCTTTAATGAGTTCCATCCACACCATAATCGAAACCGGGGTTTGCTCGGCGGCTTTTACAACAGTAGTACAGCCGGCAGCCAGGGCAGGTGCGATTTTCCAGGTAGCCATTAGCAACGGAAAATTCCATGGAATGATCTGACCTACCACGCCGATTGGCTCGTGCAGCGCGATGCTTACCGTGTCTTCATCATGCTCGGCGATGGTTCCTTCTTCCGCCCGTATTACTCCTGCGAAATAGCGAAAATGATCAATGCAGAGCGGAAGGTCTGCGGCCATGGTTTCGCGTACCGCCTTGCCGTTGTCAATAGTTTCTACGGTGGCGAGATAGTTGAGGTTGGCCTCCATGACATCCGCAATTTTGTTCAGTATCGAACTGCGGTAAGCCGGAGAGGTTTTGCTCCAGGTAGCAAAGGCCTTGTGCGCTGCATCAAGCGCCAGATCAATATCTTCTTTTGTGGATCGCGCTACTTTTGCGATTAGTGAACCGTCAACCGGTGAGTGGTTATCAAAATATTCCCCGCGAACCGGAGCAACAAATTGGCCGCCGATGAAGTTATCATACCTCTCCTTAAATTGTGGTCTTTGAAGTGTACTCATTTTAACAAAAATCTTAAGTTATTCGTCAAAAATATTTCGAATGATTTCCGATCGATAGCACATTTCTTTCAAAGTATAGCACATTTTCTAATTTGAAACGGAGGTGCATTTTTACGGTTTTACCGTAATGGAGTAAATCAGAATTGAATAATTTAGTCGCAATTGTGTGTATATGACAAAATCCCGAAAAATTTTATTAGGTATCACAGGTAGCCTTGGTTTGCTTGTCGCCATGGCGTATGCTTTTGATGTCGATTACCTCTTCAAGGCGGTTCGCACCATCTATTTCAACGGCTACACTACCGCATTTTTAGCGGATTATCCCTATTTCGACAACCGCATCATAGAAGATGGCGCCACTCAACATTGGAACATTTCTGGAAAATACAACTTTAAACGGCCTTCCTACAGCCTTCAGCGACTGCATAAAGTGAGCGGAACTACAGCATTTCTTGTTATCCGTAACGACAGTATTTTGCACGAGTCCTATTACGACGGGTACCACAAAGACTCCTTGTCGAATTCATTTTCAATGGCGAAAAGCATCGTGTCTGCTGCGTTAGGACGGGCCATCATGGACGGAAAAATTAAAAGTCTCAACCAGCCTGTGGGCGACTTCCTGCCGCAGTTTAAAAAAGGTCTTGCGGCGCAACTCACCGTTGGGGATTTGTCATCCATGGCTTCCGGATTGGATTGGGATGAAAATTATTACAGTCCGTTTTCGGTTACCACACGAGCCTATTTCGACGATGACCTTACTTCAACCATGCTCAATCTGAAAGTTACCGAAAAGCCCGGCCAATCGTTTAAATACCTCAGCGGCAACACCCAACTTCTCGCGATGGTAATCGAAAAAGCAACGGGAATGCCCCTTCCGGAGTACATCTCCAAAAAATTCTGGATTCCGATGGGTGCGGAAAACGCTGCGTTCTGGCAAACAGACCGCGACGGCGGGGTGATTAAAGCGTATTGCTGCATTGCTTCCACGGCGCGCGACTTTGCCCGATTCGGCAAACTCTACATGAATCACGGAAAGTGGAACGGCGTGCAACTGCTGGATTCGGCCTTCATTGCGAAGTCGGTACGCCCGCGCTTTGCCGACGCACCGGAGTACGGTTACGGCTGGTGGCTTGCAGATTATGAAGGGAAAAACATGTATTACATGCGCGGCCATCTGGGGCAATACACTTTTGTAATTCCCGAAGACAATTTGATTATCGTCCGGCTTGGACACCGAACCCTGAAAGGCGATGCCGGTTCCGATCTGCCCATTGGCATTCTGAAGTACATCGACGGGGCTTACGAACTGATGTCTGCCAGAAAATCTAAAGATGAAGAAGTTGAAGTTCCACGATTAAAAAATTCCCCCATCTTTTATGATAGAGAAATTACGCCTAGACCATATCCTCTTCCTTGATATCGAAACCGTACCCGAGCAACCCTCGTTTGCCGATCTCGACGATGAAATGAAAGTGCTCTGGGAGCAAAAAACCCAGTACCAGCGCCGGGATGAATATACACCCGAAGATTTCTACGAGCGCGGCGGAATCTGGGCAGAATTCGGGAAAATAATATGCCTTTCAGCAGGCTTTTTTACACTGCGTGGCGACATCCGTCAGTTTCGTGTGACATCGTTTATCGGTGACGAGAAGAAGATCCTCGCCGATTTTAATAATCTCATGAACAACCACTTTTGTGAGCCGCAACACGTGCTGTGCGGTCATAATGCCAAAGAATTTGATCTTCCGTTTATCGCCCGGCGCATGATCATTCACGGCATTCCGCTGTGCTCCAAACTCAATCTATTTGGAAAAAAACCGTGGGAGGTGCCGCATCTCGATACGATGGAAATGTGGAAATTCGGCGATTACAAACACTTCACCTCACTAAAATTGCTGACAAAAGTTCTGGGAATTCCCTCGCCGAAGGGAGACATTGACGGCAGCATGGTAGGGCATGTGTACTACGTCGAGAAAGACATCGACCGCATCGTCACGTATTGCGAAAAAGATGTCATTGCCGTAGCGCAGGTACTTTTGAAACTCCGCCGCGAGGCCCTCCTTACCGACGACGAAATTTTTCACGTCTAAGCGAAACCACAGCGCGGTGCCCCCCGCTATCGGACAAAAAATGTACTTTTACACAAATTCACAAACATGGTTTTAAGCAGGTTCTGGCTCGCAATTTTTATTTCTTCCATTCTTTTTATCGTGATAAGTCTTGCTACCGGCAATAGTTACAGCGTCGACTACGTGCTGAACGGAAAAAAAGATGATCCGGTAATGATTTCCGAGCAGTACCGCGAACAATTGCCCCGGTGGATCAACGATTCTATTGACAAGGCAGAAGACCAAAAATTTGTCCTGAACCGAAATCCAAACGACCCCGATACCACCTACCTTTTTAAAAACAAGACGGTTAAAATTTACAGTGGTGTTCAAAAAGCCGACGGCTTGCTGCCCACGGCAAAAAACACCGTCATTGATCTCATCATTCCGCTGATTGCCTATCTGGCTTTCTTTTGCGGACTCATGCAATTGCTTATCGATTCAGGAGCTGCCGAAATTTTGGCGCGCCGCCTTAGCCCCGTGTTTGTAAAAGTCTTCCCAACGGTACCTAAAAACCACGAGTCGATTTCGTATATGACTCTGAATTTCGCTGCAAACTTCCTCGGTCTCGACTCAGCTGCAACGCCCTTCGGGTTAAAAGCCATGGAAAGTCTCCAGGAAATCAATCCCGATAAATCCCGCGCCAGCGATGCCCAAATCATGTTCATGTGTCTGCATGCTGCCGGTTTAACCCTGATCCCCACATCAATCATTGGTTATCGCGCCGCAGAAAATGCCGCAAACCCCGCGGACGTCATGCTCCCGTGCATTATCACAAGTTTTATCGGCACCATTGCCGCCTTTTTGATTATCGGAATCCGTCAGCGGATTAACTTTAAAAGTGTTTCGCTCGTAGCGGCTTTGATGGCCGTGATCGGCGCCATTATCGGACTGCTTTTCTATATCAATCAACTCGATCTGATCGCCAAGAATTCCTTTACGGGGAACCTTTCCGGCCTGATGCTGCTTGCCATCATCGCTTTTACGTTGCTGTTTTCATGGTGGCGCGAAAAAAAGTTTCGGGATAAAGACACCACCATCTTCGATTCATTCGTCAGCGGTGCAAACAACGGTCTGAAAACCGGTGTCACTATTTTTCCGTATGTGCTGGGGATGCTGGTCGCTATTTCGTTTTTCAGAAACAGCGGTTTATTCGAAATCATCAGCAACTGGATCGCATTTGGCTTTTCGCACCTCGGCGTGAGCAAGGAAATAACCGATTCACTTCCGGTAGCCATGCTCCGCCCGTTCAGTTCCGGAGGATCGCGCGGTTTTATGATTGATGCGATGCGCAATTTCGGTCCGGATTCATTCACGGGCCGCCTCGTTTGTATTTTCCAATGCAGCGCCGAAACAACCTTCTACGTCATCGCAGTCTACTTCGGCGCGATTAAAGTTAAAAACACCCGCTACACCCTCGGCGCCATGTTACTGGTAGATTTGATCTGCGTAATCACGGCAATCCTCGTGGCCGGATGGTTTTTTTAGCGGAGTAAAAGCTGATTCCGGCTATCCGCTGCAAGTACGCAGCAAAAAAGCCGGTTTTTATCCGGCACCTCATGCAGCTTCTGAGGTCGCTGCGGGTTTGGTAAAAACTCGGCTTTTTTGCTTTGCGCGCTTTACGCTTCTATCCGGGCTAGGGCTTTGCGGTCAGAATGACATTTCAGGTATCTCGCCCTCAACAATCAATTCCGCTTCCGTAGCCTGACGAATATGCTCCACCGATACGCCCGGCGCACGTTCAAGTAACTTAAATCCACCCGGAGTAATTTCCAGCACTGCAAGTTCGGTAACCACTTTTTTCACGCATCCTACACCGGTGAGCGGCAGGGTACAACGCTTTAAAATTTTAGATTCGCCCGCTTTGTTAACGTGCATCATCGCCACGATGATGTTTTCAGCAGAAGCCACCAAATCCATCGCACCGCCCATTCCTTTAACCATCTTACCGGGAATTTTCCAGTTGGCAATATCGCCGTTTTCGGCAACTTCCATCGCACCTAAAATGGTGAGATCCACTTTCTGACTTCGGATCATACCGAAACTAAAGGCAGAATCAAAAAAGCTTGCCCCGGGCAACGTCGTGATGGTTTGCTTACCGGCATTAATTACGTCTGCATCCTCTTGTCCTTCATATGGAAACGGACCCATACCTAAAACTCCATTTTCACTTTGAAATTCTACCGAAATATCGGTGCGGACATAATTCGCCACAAGTGTCGGAATCCCGATGCCCAGATTAACGTAAAAACCGTCTTTTACTTCGCGGGCAATTCGTTGCGCAATTTGTTCTTTGGTTAACATACTTTAAGCTTTGAAATTTGATTTTGAAATAAGTCTGCTACTTCGCAGATTTTCAAGCACAAATTGTGGTTTGTCGGTTGAATCGGCAGCTAACAAATAGCTGCGGACAAAAATTTAGATCTTTCTGACGGTGCGCTGCTCGATTCGCTTTTCAAAGTGTTCGCCTTTGAAAATCCGCTGCACCATAATCCCCGGAATGTGAATTTCATTCGGATCGAGACTACCCACCGGAAGTAATTCTTCTACCTCGGCAATGGTAATTTTTGCTGCTCCGGCCATGGGGGCATTAAAATTCCGCGCTGTACCTTTAAAAATCAAATTTCCGGCTTCATCGCCTTTCCAAGCTTTCACAATCGAAAAATCGGCTTTGAATGCGTATTCGAGAATGTGCATCTTGCCGTTAAACTCCCGTGCTTCCTTCCCTTCGCCAACCTCCGTGCCGTAACCGGCCGGCGTGTAGAAAGCCGGTATGCCGTGTTGTGCAGCGCGACATTTTTCGGCCAGTGTGCCTTGAGGAGTAAGTTCTACTTCGAGTTCCCCGGACAGCATCTGACGCTCGAATTCAGCATTTTCGCCCACATAGGATGAAATCATTTTTCGAATCTGCCGTTTCTGAAGCAGCAGTCCCAAACCGAAATCGTCGACTCCCGCATTGTTGGAAATGCACGTGAGATTGCGGGTGCCTTTGCGCACCAGTTCCGAAATGGAGTTTTCAGGAATCCCGCACAAGCCAAAACCGCCCAACATGATGGTCATGCCGTCTTCGATTCCGGCCAATGCTTCTTCTACGGAGTGAACTTTTTTATTAATCATAAGATAGTGTTGCAGCCGGATGCTACAAAATTTTTACAGTTCAAATTCTTCTGTGCTCTGCTCCACCTCGGTCGAGTCGACCTCTACTTTTGGCGGTGCCCAACAGTCTACTTTAATCGACAGGTTTTTAGGCCGTTCAAAATCAGCCTTTGACACATCAAGCTGGTCGTCATTGTAACACGCTTTCATCATCAGTGCCCATATCGGCAATGCAGAAGTGGCACCCTGACCGTAGGTAATTGTTTTAAAGCGCGCCGAGCGGTCTTCGCATCCCACCCAAACGCCGGTAACCAGATTCGGCACCATACCCACAAACCAGCCGTCTGACTGATTTTGGGAGGTACCCGTCTTTCCGGCAATCGGATTTGTAAATTCATAAGGATATCCTGTACAGCGGTTATAACCGTGACCTCCGCCTTGTGTTCGTAGTCTTGCCCCGGAGCCACTTTCAGTAACCCCTTGCAGTAATTTAATAACGGCAAAGGCGATGTCCTTGTTGAGCACATCGTGCGATTCCGGCACGGATTCGTATATTACGACGCCGTTTTTATCTTCGATTCGCGTAATAAATTGCGGTTTTACATATACACCCTGATTGGCAAAGGTGCTGTAGGCAGCAACCATGTCATGCACCGTAATTTCAACGGCGCCCAGTGCGATGGAAGGTTGCGAAGGAATTTCGGAAGTAACGCCAAGTTTTTTCGTTAAATCAATTACTGCGTCAGGGCCGACTTTATCGATCAGTTTGGCAGAAACTGTATTAATCGAAAGTGCAAGTGCGCGTTTCAACGTCACCATCCCGCGGTATTCGTGGTCGGAGTTGGATGGCGTCCACGTTTCCGTAACATTGTGACGACCTTTCGGAATGGTAAAAGGCGCATCGATAATGGAGTCGCAGGGCGACATGTTAAGTTGTTCGATGGCTGATGCATAAACGAACGGCTTAAAGGTAGATCCAACCTGCCTTGCGCCCTGACCTACGTGGTCGTATTGGAAATATTTGTAATTATTCCCGCCTACCCATGCTTTAACATGGCCGGTTTGCGGCTCCATCGCCATAAGTCCGGCTTGCAGCAATCCTTTGTAATAACGGATTGAATCTGCAGGTGTCATCAGTGTGTCGCGTTCACCTTTCCAGGTGAAGATGGTCATCTTGGTCTTTACGTCAAAAGATTTAATGATCTCTTCTTCAGACTTGTCCTGAGCCGCCATTTCCCGCCAGCGCTGCGAATTTTTCATTGCAGCCATCATGATTTTATCGGTTTCCGGTTTGGAGATCCGAACAAACGGACGATTTTTATTGTCTTTTTGCTGCGCATTAAATTCTTCCTGAAGATTAGGCAAATGTTTGGTTACTGCCTCTTCAGCATACTGCTGAATGCGGGAGTCGATAGTTGTATAAATCTTTAAACCGTCTTTGTAGATGTCGTATTCGCCTCCATCCGGTTTTTTGTTTTCCTGCACCCATTTCTTCATGTAATCGCGCAGATACTCGCGGAAATAGGTGGCGGTGCCTTCATAGTGACTTTCCGGCTGGAAATTCAGCACCAAAGGTTTTTTTTGATAGAATTCCTTTTGTGCTTCGGTAAGAAAACCGTTGCGTTCCATCTGCTTCAAAACGATATTGCGACGCTGCAGTGTGCGTTCCGGCCGCCGGACCGGATTAAAAAGTGAGGGGTTGTTGAGCATTCCTACCAGCAACGCGCTTTCGTCGATGGAAAGTTCGCGGGGCTCTTTGCCAAAGTACACTTTAGCCGCTGAACGGATTCCCACCGCGGTATTTACGAAATCCGCCTTGTTGAGGTACATCGCAATAATTTCGTTTTTGGTGTACTGACGCTCCAGACGCGTTGCAATGATCCATTCTTTAGCTTTCTGAACAATTCGGAAAAGGATAAATTTTGAACCCTCGCCGTGAAACAGCAATTTGGCTAACTGTTGTGTAATGGTACTTGCCCCGCCACGCGTACCAAGGCTCGCCACCGCGGTAGTGGTGCGTCGGAAATCGATCCCCGAATGTTCGTAAAAACGTTCATCTTCTGTGGCCACTAAAGCATTTACAAGATGCGTCGGGAGATCGTTGTACCGAATGGGAGTACGGTTTTCGTTGTAAAATTTTCCGATGGTGACACCATCAGACGAAATGATCTCCGTGGCCAGATTTGCTTCCGGGTTTTCGAGGTCCTCAAAAGACGGCATGCTTCCAAATACGCCCCAGGAGGCCAAAAGGAAAAACAGAAATAGTCCGCCTAAAAACCACGCGAACAGTTTCCAGAATTTATTTTTGTAGTATGACAGGTCCTTTCCCTGATTTGCGTTTCTACTCCTTGCCATATTATTCAACTGATTCTATCCTAAATCCAACTTCGGTTATTCCTTTAAGCGAGGCTACACCGTCCACTTTGCCTGATTCGCGCACTGCGTGGCGAACTTTCATGCGATAGCGGCCCTTCTTAAAACGGACATTTTCTTTATAGAAAAGCTTGCTTTCCTTTACATCTGAAAAACCATCGCCCAGCATGTTCCCCTCGGCATCGGCCATTTGATATTCGAGTGTGTCCACCTGCGTCAGGCGTCCCGGGTGCTCCATGGAAACAATCAGGAAAATGTTGTTAAACGGATAAGCACTGTTTGCCCGCAGGTTGACAAAAAGATTGTATTTCCCTGTGGTATCGATATCCGGAATATCGAACACCGCAACAGAATCCTTATGCCACTCGCCGGAAAAGGATTTGTACTCATCGAAGGTCCGTTTCTGATCACACGAAACCATCATAAGCAGCACGAGGATAAGAAGAATGTTACTTCCGGTTTTCATTGCGATTTCCGGGTTTACCGCCCTGACGATTTTTGTTTGGACGTTGGTCTCGTGGTGGTCGGGGACCTTGCTGCTGCTGTGCCCCAGGAATTGACGCTGTTGCTTTTTCTGCACCGTCTTTCTTCTTCTTATTGGGTTTCTTTCTCCGTTTCGGCTGGTCAAAACGCGTCAGGCTTTCCTGACCAACCGCATTGCTGAATACTGTTTCGGGCTCAGGGGCGGTGGTTACCACATAATCTTCCAGCGCCGCGACCTTGCGCTTGTCTTTATTGATGGCGATGATTTCTTTAACCTGTTCGATATTCAACATATGCCAGACAGCAAAGTTGTCGGTATACGCAAACCACATCAATCCTTTAAAAATATCCTGTTTCTGGCACAGCGCGATACCCTTTTCGGTAACGAGCTTCGTATCGAATTCAGGAAAATCCTTTAAAGCATCCATGTAGGTGTCGAGCTCATAGTTCAAACAGCATTTTAATTTTCCGCACTGTCCCGCCAGTTTTTGCGGGTTGAGCGACAGCTGTTGGTACCTCGCGGCAGAAGTGTTTACGCTGCGAAAATCCGTAAGCCACGTGGAGCAGCACAGCTCGCGCCCACAGGAACCAATACCGCCCAAGCGGGAAGCTTCCTGGCGAAAGCCTACTTGTTTCATTTCGATGCGCGTATTGAATTCGCGCGCAAACAATTTGATTAGCTGACGAAAATCTACCCGGTCGTTTGCCGTATAGTAAAACGTAACTTTCGAACCGTCACCCTGATATTCCACGTCGGAAATTTTCATTTCCAAATTGAGTTGGATAGCGAATTCCCGCGCTTTTACTTTAATGCTTTCCTCTTTCGCGCGCGATGTCGACCAGATATCGATGTCGCGTTGTGAAGCTTTCCGATAAATCTTTGGAAGATCCGTAGCGTTGGGATTGGCGCCTTTTTTCTTCATCTGAATGCGCACCAGTTCACCGGTGAGACTTACAATACCGATGTCATGTCCGGGCGAGGCTTCGGTAGCTACCACATCGCCCATGGCCAGCGGAAGTTTTTCGGAATTTCTAAAAAATTCTTTCCGACCGTTTTTAAAGCGGATTTCGACGCAGTCAAACGCCACCTCTCCGTCGGGTAAGTTCATGTTGGCCAACCAGTCGAATACCGCTAATTTGTTACAGCTGTCGGTACCGCATGAGCCTTTATTTCCACAACCGGCCGGAGCATTTCCGCCGGTCGAACAGTTAGTACATGCCATATATATAGGATGTGCTCTCGCACATTATGTAGATTAAACGAAAACAGCCGTAAAGATAGTATTTTTTGATAATGCTATCGGACAGGCTGCCCCCAACGAATTGCGGTTGTTTTGCTGGAAGTAAATAAAAAAATCCGCAAATTACCGAAAGGCATTTTGCGGATTGATATGCGGTCGGAAGCTTATTTTGCTTCGATGTAGAGTTTATCCGATAACCGGATTCGGAATGGGACTTTTAATGAAATCAAATCGCCGGCTTTTGCTTCTCGGGCCGGTGTTCCGTTGACGTATAATTCTGTTGCGTTCAGCCATTGTGTGCCTGTAGTAGGCCCCTGAATCAGGATTTTTTGTCCGCTTTCCAGCGTGCCTTGCATCAGTTGAAAATCCGCGACGCCGGCTTTAGGGTAATAATGCGTAGCTTTTCCGATCAGAGTCTTTCTGATTTTTAACGGTACTTGCTTTTTAGGACGGGCTGCCACGGCGATGGGGGCGCCATCCGGATTGCCGTTGCGGAAAGTGAGTACCTCCGATTTGCCTTTTTTAAATACTTTATTTCCGTTCATTTTGCCCCGCCGAAGTGCTTTTTGGTCTTCTTCCGGAAGGTGAATGATGTCGACACAGTTGGCACAACAACATCCTTCCATGGCTGTCGCGCAGTCGTCGCACTGTATAAAAAGCAAGTGGCAACCTTCATTTGCGCAATTGGTATGCGTGTCGCAGGGTTTGCCGCACTGGTGACATTTCGCTACGATATCGTCGGTAATTCTTTCTCCCAAACGATGATCGAAAACGAAGTTCTTACCGATAAATTTACTCTCGATCCCTTCGGCTTTTACCTGGCGTGCGTATTCAATGATTCCGCCTTCGAGCTGATAAACGTTTTTGAAACCTTTATGTTTAAAATACGCCGACGCTTTTTCGCAGCGAATTCCGCCCGTACAGTACATGAGGAGATTTTTGTCCTCTTTGTGGGGAGCTAATTCACTCTCAATAATGGGTAACGATTCCCGAAACGTATCAACATCCGGCTTAATGGCATTGACAAAATGGCCAATTTCGCTTTCGTAGTGGTTTCGCATATCGACGACTATCGTGTTTTCATCCTCTAATAGCCGGTTAAATTCTTTCGCTTTCAGGTGAATGCCTTTGTTGGTAACATCAAAAGTTTCGTCGTTGAGGCCGTCTGCAACGATTTTGTCGCGGACCTTAATGGTGAGTTTTAGAAAAGAATGATCGTCTTGCTCCACGGCGATATTTAGTCGGATGCCTTTCATAAAGCTATATGACTCCAACGTATCGCGAAAAGCATAAAAATTATCGGCAGGTACGGAAAGTTGCGCATTAATTCCTTCTTTCGCAACGTAAATGCGACCGAGCACCTCGAGAGGATCCCAGGCTAAAAAAAGAGCATTGCGAAAATCAGTGGGGTTTTCAATATGCGCATAGGCGTAAAACGAAAGTGTAAGCCGCTGTTTTCCGGCTTCATCGATCATAACTTTTCGCTCTTCTGCGCTTAACGTGTTGTACAGTTGCATGCTATAAACAGATTAAGGTTAAAGATGGCGGCAAATTTACGGAAGTCCGGCGGCTGAGAACGTGATGAATGTCATTTTTTATGCCCCGGGAAACATTTGCCCCAGGAGGGTTAAAAATTACGGTAACACCGTAATGAAATAAGGATTTTTTGCCAAACCTTTGAGGTTTTAGAAACCTCAAAGGTTTTAGGGCTCAAAACGAAGTGTGCACGAAAAAAAAACCGCCATACGTGGCGGTTTTTTTTTAGCAGAAGTCTTCGTAAGCTTCTTTCAGATTCTCGGCAATTATCTCCGCCGGACGGCCTTCAATATGGTGGCGCTCCAACATGTGTACTAACTCACCATCTTTAAACAACGCCATACTCGGAGACGACGGCGGGAAAGGAAACATTTTCTCGCGTGCTGCATCTACGGCCTCGCGGTCTACGCCGGCAAACACTGTCACTAAACGATCGGGACGCTTTTCGCCTGAAAGGCTCATTTTTGCACCCGGGCGGGCGTTGCGCGCAGCACATCCGCATACGGAATTAATTACAACTAAAGTAGTGCCTTGCTGTGCAATTTCATTTTCCACTTCGGCCGCGGAGTATAATTCTTTAAAACCGGCATCGGCCAACTCGGCACGCATGGGTTTAATCATTTCTTCTGGATACATAGTAGAGGTTTTTTGAACCGCAAATTTACGTGTAAAATAAATCTACTCTATGCTAATCAAATGTGAATTATTACTTTCGGAACTTTATTCAGCAGTATGGAATTATCTACGTATGCCTATTTTGGCATTGCCGCGCTAATAGTAATTGGATATTTTTTTGTGGCAAAGCACGGTTCCAAAGCAGTACTCATCTATCGACTTTTCAGTTTCGGAATCTTTCTGGTTTACTTCTACATTATGCTGCCCTATCCTTCCTATAAATCGCCGGTTGTTGTAGAAGGCACAGTGGATCCTGAGCGACTCAACGCGTATTTGGAAGCGTTGGAAGACGAACTCGAGGAGACTTACTCTCTATTGCGCAACATAATGTTTTTGTTCGCCATCATCTTTTTGCCGATTATATACGATGTAATCAAAGCATTAGAATCGAAGGAAACGACGAATGAGCGCGCGGATGAATAACATTTTGGGGCAACTCCAGATTACTTGTAAGTCTTCGTTAAAAGTTGTCTCTTCATCCAAAAATTTAAAAATCGTCGACGCTGGACCATTTCGGAACATCGCACTAAATATGGAACTGCCTTTTTCGTTGCTGCGGTCTAAAATGTCGAGCAATAGCAGATCATAAAACCAGAAGCGATTTTTTACAGGCTTGTATTCTGATTTACGCCGAAGCGACTGAACCAGATCTTCTGATTTCTTCAGCGTATTGCGAAATGTGAATCCGGTACTGGCTTTTGTCCATCCTCCGGCAGACCCGATATGAATCAGCCGCCGGGAATTGTGCTCCCAAAACGGATAGCAGGTCATTGGTATTGACCCGCGCTCGGTTTCTACAATCTGAAAGGTTGCCCCAAGGTTTTTCAAGTAATCCGTGATAGCCGCTTCGTATTCGGCGGGTGCTAACAAATCATGCGAAAATAAAGTGTATTCTACTAAAGCTTCATTCGTCGATGTCGGCAGCACGTACATAAAACGGGTGTTTCCCTTCTGAGGAACCGAAAAATCCATAAAAGTTGCTTTAGCCGGATCGAAGACGGGCGTGTCCGTTTTAACGAACCATCCAATAAAATGCTGCTGAAGAAGAGGATAGTTGGCATGGTTCGAAGCGCGGGCGGGATCATAAATGCTGGAGAAAACAGTTGAGCCCGTGTATCGGTTCGCTTCTGTTTCAACGATAACTTCCTGCCTCTGCTCCCGGATGCTTTGCACCGCTTCAGACCTGCGGTCAATCGACAGGCTTTTACATTTTTCAGCAACATGCTGATAAAAATCTGCACTGCGTATCATTTTATACTGATACGGGAAGATCGTCATGGGCACAATTCCCTGCGAATCCTTAAATGTTGCCTGATCCCATTTCTTTTTCAGTATAGCGTCAAATTTTCCTGCGCCTTTCTCCCAAAAACACCACGTTCTGTCGTTCGCAGTTTTTTCTAAAGGGTCGAGGATTAAAATTTTTTTATCGGCGAAATAAGAATCGGTCGCCATTTGCAGCAAAGTCATTTGTGCGGCAAGACCTCCTCCTGCAAAAATATAATCGTATTGAATCATAGATTGAAGTGGCTTTTAGACGCATCTAAAAAAGCTGTTTGACAAATATAAATGTTTGTATCTTTGTTTAATAGTCAAAGATATGTCTCTTTCTTTAGAAGAAGTTAATCAATCGGTATCGACGCAAAATAAAAAGTCGACCCTTCGCAAAATCTTCGCGTTTTTCGGACCAGCCTATTTGATTAGCGTGGGCTATATGGATCCGGGAAATTGGGCGACGGATATTGCCGGCGGAAGTCAGTTCGGGTATGCGTTGATTTGGGTGTTGCTCATGAGTAACATCATGGCGTTGCTGCTTCAGAGTCTAAGCGCGAGGCTGGGGATTGTGACTCAGCGGGATCTTGCGCAGGCATCGCGGGAAACGTACTCGCGTCCGGTAAATTTTATGCTTTATCTTTTGGCGGAGGTTGCCATTGCCGCTTGTGATCTGGCCGAAGTGCTCGGAATGGCCATAGGATTAAATCTGCTTTTTGGCATATCATTGATTGACGGCGTCATTATTACGGTGGTCGACACGTTTCTACTGTTGTTCCTCATCAATAAGGGCATTCGAAAAATGGAGGCATTTATTATCACATTAGTTGCGGTGATCGGATTTTCATTTGTGATGGAGATGTTTTTCGCACAACCCGACTTGGGTCAGGTAGTTGGTGGTTTGGTGCCTTCGCTACCGGGTGAGGCCGCGCTGTACATCGCAATCGGAATAATCGGCGCGACGGTGATGCCACACAATTTATACCTTCATTCTTCGCTGGTACAAACCCGCAAATTCGATCGGACAGATACCGGAATCCGGCAGGCGCTGAAATACAACTTTATCGATAGCGCCATCGCGCTTAATCTTGCTTTCTTCGTCAATGCAGCCATCCTGATTCTGGCTGCGGCTACGTTTTACAAAAACGGAATGTTTAATGTTGCGGAGATTCAGGATGCACACCGCTTCCTCGAGCCAATTCTGGGCACCAAGTGGGCACCTATTCTTTTCGCAGTAGCGCTGATCTGTGCCGGACAAAGCTCCACCATTACGGGGACACTTGCAGGGCAAATTGTTATGGAAGGTTATCTTAATCTGCGTATTCAACCCTGGGTTCGTCGTTTACTCACGCGATTAATAGCGATTGTTCCGGCTGTGATCGCGATTTCGGTATTTGGAGAAAGCGTTACCGGAAAGCTGCTTATTCTAAGTCAGGTAATATTGAGCCTTCAACTGGGGTTTGCCATCATCCCCTTGATCCATTTCGTCAGCGATAAGCAAAAAATGAGGGGGTTTCACATTGGTCGGAAAACGCAGATCGCATCGTGGATAATTGCGTTGGTCATTGTATCGCTCAACGGGCGTTTGGTTTTTGAGGAAATTTCGGGATGGCTGGCGACATCGGAAAAGCCCTGGATTTTATGGGTAACCGTGGTGCCCGTTGCGGTAGGATTTCTCATATTATTGCTTTACATCGTCATTAAGCCTTTTGTCGCCAGAAACCGGCATGCCGCTTTCAATCATTCACCACACCATCTGAAATTAAAAGTGAATCAGCAGCACATCGGTGCTCGACGCGCTATAGCGGTTACGGTGGATTTCTCAACAGCAGATGAGATCGCTCTCAATAATGCTTTCGCTCTGGGAGGTCGGGATGCTACCTACACGCTGATTCACGTGGTAGAGACGGTTGGTGCCATGATGTACGGCTCCGGCATCGACGACCATGAGACCAGCATTGATGAGAAATTGCTGCGCGATTATGAAGTTCTCCTTTCGGGAATGGGCTATCAGGTCGACTCCAAACTTGGTTTTGGAAAACCCTCCCTAGCCATACCGGAGATTGTAAATAAAGGCGATTTCGATATTCTGGTAATGGGCGCGCACGGGCATAACAATTTTATGGATCTGATCTTGGGCACCACCGTAGAAAAAGTCCGGCACCGGATCAGGATTCCGCTTTTTATCGTAAAGTAGCGGATGAAAGAGGGAAGATATTTGCATCCAAACCAAAACACATGACAAAAGCTGAGGAAAATTACCTGAAAACAATTTACCATCTTTCGGCCAACGGCACAAACAGCGCAACAACCAATGCAATTGCTGAGATGGTCGAGACTAAGGCATCTTCCGTGACCGATATGCTTAAAAAGCTATCGGAAAAGAACCTGATTGTCTATAAAAAATACCAGGCGGTAATTCTCACCGACGAAGGACGTTATCACGCAAAAATGATTATCCGGAAACACCGGCTGTGGGAGGTTTTTCTGGTTGACAAACTGGGTTTTACGTGGGATGAGGTACACGACGTAGCGGAACAACTCGAGCACATCCACTCGCCCAAGTTAATCGACCGGCTCGATGATTTTCTCGGAAACCCTACCAAAGACCCGCACGGCGATCCCATTCCGGATGCTCAGGGACATATCGTAAAAATTGAGAAGCAATTACTTTCCGAACTCGAGCCGGGCGATTCCGGAATATGCGTGGGTGTAAAAGATTCGTCGACTGACTTTCTGCAGTACCTCGATCGGAGCAGCATCGCCTTAGGATCGGAAATAAGGGTTAACGGACGGGAGCCTTTTGATCGCTCTCTGCAGCTCTCCATCAACGGCAAGCAACATATTGTCTCAGGTAAAATCGCGGATAATCTTTTCGTCAGAAAAGTTTAACATCCGCAATCGCTGTCGCATTTATTCTTTTTCTTTCTGCGCAGAAAAAATTTTCGTACCAGATACAAAACGGCCGCGGCCAAACATCCAAAGGCTATAATTTCCTGTATCATGATAGAAGTTGATAGGCCGTGAGCGCTGAGAGATAGGCTACCGCGCTCATAAACACAAGTTGTATCATCGGCCATTTCCAGCTATTGGTTTCCTTTTTTACAATGGCCAGCGTGCTGATGCATTGCATGGCGAAAGCATAGAACAAAAGAAGTGATATTCCGGTAGCGAAATTAAATACAGCCGTACCGTCCGGAAGGCGTTCCGCGGCCATTTTTGACTTTATGGTATCTTCTTCTTCCGAATCGCCGACACTATAAATAGTAGCGAGGGTTCCCACGAAAACTTCCCGTGCGGCAAATGAGCTTAGGATGGCGATGCCAATTTTCCAATCGTACCCAAGTGGCCGCAATACGGGCTCGATGCTTTTACCCATGATGCCGATGTAGGAGTTTTCAAGCTTATAGGCATCAATTTTGCCCTCAATTTCGTCTATCGGGGCGTCGGGCTGCGTAGTTTTAACCTGTTCCGTAACAATTGCTTCGGCATTCTTAAAATTCTCTCCCGGGCCGTAAGAAGCGAGAAACCATAAGATAATAGAAATAGCCAAGATGATTTTTCCGGCACCCAATACAAATGCTTTTGTCTTTTCTACCACAGTAATGGCAATGTTCTTTGCTAAAGGCACCTTGTAATTTGGTAGTTCAATAACAAAAAACGATTTAGAACTCAGCGTCAAGTATTTGCTCAGAAGGTAAGATGAGGCGATTGCCATAGCAAATCCCGCCAGGTAAAGTGCCATTAACGTTAGTCCTTGCAGACTTAAAAATCCTAATACGCGGGTATCCGGGATGATCAGCGCGATGATGATAGCGTATACGGGCAGTCTCGCAGAGCATGTCGTAAAGGGCGTTACCAAAATCGTGATGAGTCGCTCCTTCCAGTTTTCAATGTTGCGCGTGGCCATAATAGCTGGAATTGCACAGGCAGTTCCGGAAATCAGTGGGACAACACTTTTTCCGCTAAGTCCGAATCGGCGCATGATTTTATCCATTAAAAACACTACCCGACTCATATAGCCTGTTTCTTCCAAAACCGAAATAAACAAGAACAGAAAAGCGATTTGCGGGATGAAAATTAAAATACCGCCGATGCCGGGGATAATGCCTTGCGACACCAAATCGGTAAGCGGACCGGCTACAAAATGCGCGTCGACATAACTGCTGAGATTTGCAAACAATTGATCGATAAAATCCATTGGAACGGAACTCCAATCGAATATCGCCTGAAAAATCACAAATAGAATTGCAAAAAAGATCACATAACCAAAAACTTTATGCGTAAGCACACGGTCGAGCTTTCCGCGAAAATCCGTCGCCAGTTCGGAGTTAATGGTCATACCTTTCTTCAACACATCGTTGATAAACTGGTAGCGTTTGATAGTTTCTTTTTGCTGCAATCGCTTTAACTCGGAGTGCGAACGCGTAAATTGTCCGCGAATTTCGTTTCTCTCGAGATTCAGGAAATTGACGTCCTGCGTAACCACAAGCCAGAGCTTGTACAGTAGCTGATTTGGGAACGCTTTCCGAAGACCATCGAAATATTCCGGATCAATGCTCGAGGCATGCAGACAAGGTTCGGTGCTTAGATTTTTATAGTTAACAATCGCTTCTTTCAGCTCCGTTATTCCTTCATTCTTTCGCGTGCTAACCAGAACTATTTTGGTTTGCAATTCTTTTTCGAGAAGCGGAATGTCGAGACTAATTCCCCTCCCTTTCATTCGGTCGACCATATTAATGACGAGAATCGTGGGGACCTCCAAATCTTTGATTTGTGTAAATAGCAGTAAATTACGCTTCAGGTTTTCGACTTCAGCCACAACTACAATAACGTCGGGGAAAAGACGGTCGTTGCGATTGAGCAATAATTCAATCACTACATTTTCATCAATCGAACTCGCATTCAGACTGTACGTACCGGGAAGGTCTAAGATATTGGCGCTGATGTTCTGAGGGAGCCGGCAAAACCCCATTTTTTTTTCGACAGTTATACCGGGGTAGTTGCCCACTTGCTGATTTAAACCGGTGAGTGCATTAAAAACAGAGGTTTTACCTACATTGGGATTGCCGATCAGTGCAACATTAATGTTCTGAGAACTCATGTTTAGGATTTTTGAACCTTAATGTGTTGCGCCGTTTCGATTCGAATTGCCAAAAAAGATCCGTTAATGTCGAGATACAACGGATCGCCAAAGGGTGCAACCTGAAGAAGCTCGACCTCATTGCCGGGAAGGCAACCCATTTCAAGCAGTTTCAGGGGAATTAAATCGATGTCAAAATCGCAGATCACTGCGCGTTCGCCAACTTTTAGCTGATTTATGGTAGTTTGCAAGACTTAATTTAGATTGAATAAAGCGAAGCAAAAGTACTTGTTTCACAGTTATAATGATGTTAATCTTTATCGTTTTGGAGTAAGTGGCGAACATCAGCGGCCAGTCGCTCCATTTCTTCGTCGTTTGTCCCGTCGTAGAAGCCCCGCACACGACGTTCCTGGTCTACCAAAACAAAATTTTCGGTATGCACCATATCGTACATTTCTTCGGGTTTCCCGGTTTTTACGACGAGATAAGAAGCGCGCGCAATTTTATAAATATCGCGCTTGTCGCCGGTCACCAGGTGCCACTTCCCCGGAATAACGCCTTTGCGTTCTGCATAAGCCTGAAGCACCGGCACGCTATCAATTTCAGGTGTCACGGTGTGTGACAGCAACATAACCCTTTGTTCATCGCGAAAAATTTCCTGAAGTTTTACCATGTTGTCTGTCATTTTCGGACAGATTGTGGGGCATGTCGTGAAGAAGAAGTCGGCAATGTAGATTTTTCCGCGGTAATCGTTATGTGTTACCTTTTTTCCTTCCTGATTGATAAATGCAAAATCAGCAATGCGGTGCGTTCGACCCACGTGCTGCACCGTCGAATCAACCAGTTCCGGATTAACCATTGATGGGCCGTAAACCGGCAGATCTTTTGGCGGAGTAAGTGCAGTGTAAAAGAGCGTGACCATAACGGCAGAAACCACGAACATCGTGATAAAAAAAATCTTGTACCGCCTGAAGAAATTCATATTTTTTTTCGCAAAGGTATTGGAATGATCGGGAAACATTCGTTAAGGCGAACACAATGGATTTTTTTGCTGTAACTTGTCGGACATTTAATGAAAAATTTTTGAGATGAAGAATAGAATAACGATGGCGGTCGCGTTGATAGGCGGTTTTGCTTTCGCGCAAGCGCCGAAGGCTGAACCCGGAATCAACCTTCAGCACATGGACAAGAATGTATCGCCCAGACAGGATTTTTTCAGATTTGTGAACGGCTCCTGGCTGGATAACACTAAAATTCCGGACGATAAAACGCGCTGGGGAAGTTTTGATGAGTTGCGACAGAATACAGACCGCGATGTACTGGCTATTCTGGAAGAAGCCTCGCGCGATACCAAGTACGGACCTGATACCGATCAGGGAAAGGCATTAAACCTTTATCGGACAATCCTCGACACAGTGGCCCGCGCCAAAGCAGGAATTACTCCGCTTAAACCAATACTGGCGAAAATCGATAAGGTTAAAAATATTAAGGATCTTCAGGCTTTGCTCACAGAGATGGAGCCGGCCGGAGGCATCGGTTTCTTCGGTGTCGGAGTAGGCCCTGATGCGATGAACAGCAATCGTAACGTCCTGTATGTTTCGCCGGGAACGGTAGGTTTACCTGACCGGGATTATTACGTTTCTGACGATCCGGATTCAAAAGAGAAGAGAGAAAAATACGTGCGGCATGTAGCCCGAATGCTACGTTATTTGGGAGAAAATGAAAAATCAGCGACCGCTAACGCGCAGAAAATTCTGGCTTTTGAAATAGCAATGTCGCAGCCCCGACTCGATCGGGTAGAACGTCGCGATCGCCGGAAAACCTACAACCCCATGACAGTGGCGCAACTTCAGGAGTTACTTCCCGCAATTACGTGGACTCCTTACCTTAAAGGCGTAGGAATGCCGGTTCCGGATACGATAATCGTGTCGCAGCCCAAATACATGGATGCGCTGAATAAATTATTCGCGCAGAATAAAGTAGACGACTGGAAGGCATACCTGCGGTGGACAGTGCTTAACCGGGCAGCGTCGCAGCTATCACCGGAAATTGAGCGCGCCAATTTTGATTTTTATGGCAAGACACTTACCGGCGCCATCAAACAGCGCCCTATCGAAGAACGTGCCCTGCAAACCATTAACGGAAGTATCGGCGAAGCATTGGGAAAACTATATGTTGAGAAGAAATTTCCTGCGGAGGCTAAGGCAAAAGCTGAGAAAATGATTCAAAACATCTTTAAAGCGTTTGAAAACCGGATTAACGCATTGCCTTGGATGACCAAGTCGACCCGCGCAAGCGCTATTGCTAAACTGCATAAATCACGAGTAAAAATCGGCTATCCGGATAAATGGCGTGATTACAGCGCATTGGTAATTGCCGGGCCAGCCAATGGAGGGTCGTATTTCGAAAATATGAAATCACTTTCACGTTGGAGGTTTCAGCGCGATGTAGAAAAACTCAGTAAACCGGTAGACAAGGAAGAGTGGGGCATGTCGCCTCAGACGGTTAATGCTTACTTTAACCCGTCATTTAATGAAATCGTATTTCCTGCGGCAATCCTGCAACCTCCTTTTTACAACTATCAGGCAGACGAAGCCGTGAACTATGGCGGTATCGGTGCGGTGATCGGACATGAAATTTCGCACGGATTTGATGATTCCGGTTCGCGTTACAATGCCGACGGGAACCTCGTGAATTGGTGGTCAGAGGAAGATTTGAAAATGTTTACCGATTTGGGCGCTTCACTTGCGGCGCAATACAGTACGCTGCAACCTTTGCCGGGCGTATTTGTTGACGGCAAATTTACTTTAGGCGAAAATATCGGCGATCTTGGCGGGGTTAACGCCGCATATGATGGTCTTCAAATTCACCTTAAAGAAAATGGACGTCCTGCAAATATTGACGGTTTTACGCCGGAACAGCGGTTTTTTATTTCCTGGGCGACCATCTGGCGTTCAAAAATGAGAGACGAAGCTATTAAAAATCAGGTTAAAACTGATCCGCACTCTCCCGGAAGGTACCGCGCTTATGTGCCGCTTCAGAATGTCGACGTATTCTACGAAGCATTTGGCATCCAACCCGGAGACGGGATGTATATCGAGCCGGAGAAACGGGTCCGGATATGGTAATTGAAACAGAAATTAAGCGCGGTTCGCCGCGCTTTTTTTATGGAATACTATCGAGGTTGGTTTGCGGTTGAGCGACAATGCTATCGGCAACGGTTACTTTACTTACGATCGTCGGTTTCTTTGCGGGCACTGCTTGTGGTGCGGGGCGAAGTTTTCTTTTTACAATTACAGCATCCGTCAGAACAAAAGGTTTTGGCATCATCCACTTTTCTCTTGGTGAAATGTTGAGCGCTTTTTGCTGCATTAAATCAAATGATGATTCCAATACATCAAGTTCGGGAGTCTGATTTTTTGGTAGTGAAAATTCGAGAACTAAAGGAGCATTCTCTGTAACATAATAGCTTAGTACTTTTCTGCCCCACCGCTTAAAAAGTGATCCGTTCTGTTGGGCGGGAGCTGCCCCATTGGCGCGTACACGATGCATTTCCATGTTTTCGGCGGCAAAAATATCGTAACGATTAATCTTTCGTTGGGGCGTAATTTTATACCGCAGATGACGCCATCTCCCCATTATCGTATCCATTTCAACAGTAACGACAGGGCTGTCAAGTGAGATGGGCGGGATTTGTTTGAGGAACGAAAATTCACTGTTGTATTTACTATACAATGCGTTCCGGTTCAGATTTGAAGCATCTGCAGGATTCTGGCCCAGAGCTTTTTTTGTCCATTCATCCAGCGATAAGTCGTAGGTCGCCAGATAAGCATCGCCCTCATCTGCGTCGTGGTAATAAACTAATGAATTGGGCTTGCGCTGGTGTTCGGTAAAAGCCGAATTGACGTGCGCTAAAATTAAAAATAACAAGCCGCACAGCAGAGCCGCCGAACCGTAGATTTTTTTCCCCCGAAGCTGACCAAATGAAGGTAATAAAAGCCCGAACGATAACGACAAAAGCACGGCGCTACCAAATAAAATTTTCAGCCCCAATCCGATGGGGAAAACCCACAGCAAAGGCGCAAAAATTAATAGTGCCGGAACGGAAAGCAGAAGATTGGCATAGAAAGAATGTTTAAACCCTAAGCTATAGCAGCCCAACATTAGCACTGACGCGAGCACCGGAATAGTGAAAAATGCAGCACCCGGCAGATAAATTGCAATTGCACAGGAAAACAGGATCCAGATAATGATTGGGCCTACAAGGTAACTATACCGGCGAGCTTGATCCGTGGTATTGTGGTAAAAGAAGAGGTTCAGCGCGAGGGTTAATGCCAGCACTGCGGCAATGTAGTAATGGCCATTGTAGGTGAAACCGTGAAGAATTTCCTCATACTCCGGATATGCGATCAGTAGAAACTTCCACAAAAGGAAGATCAAGGCTCCGGCAGCAAGCGTGTTCGCAAGAAAACGCAGTAGGCCCTTGCCGATAAGCGGCAGCAAGAGGGAGCGCCGGCCGACTCCGATCGCTACGAAAAACACAAAAAGTAATGTTGTTGCGATAATGATAGGCCAAATCCACGAAAACGGGTATGTGATAAAAGCGAAGGGTATGTTGAAGTAAACATAGTCTTCATCGGAGGATAGAGTGTCGAGATTGCTGTTAGCAAAATAATCCGTGAGTGCCGTCGCGTAGGATATTTGATGCGATACTGAGCGGTGATCGAGATGTGCCAGATCGTCCTGATTGGAATGATAGTTAAAATGATCGTCGATGAACGCAAAATTGTATCCCGGAATATCGCCCATCTCACGGAAAACGGTCAAATCGGTATCATTCGGCATCATTTTATAAATGCTGTACATAAGAGAGCTGGCAACCGGAAAAGCAGGATTTGCTTCGGAAAAAGCTTTAACCAGCTCCGCATTGGAATTGTTGGTCTCCATCAGCATGTAAGACGGCCCTGCGGTACCACGCGCTTCAAAATTCAGCACCACACCCACATCTTTGGCCCACGGGTGTTTGCTTACAAATAGTGCTGCCCCGTTTAAGCCTAATTCTTCGGCATCGGTAAACAATATTATAATGTCGTTTTTATGCTTTTTGCCGCTATGAATTAAAGCGCGAGTTCCTTCGAGCAAGGTTGCGACTCCGCTTGCATCATCTGCTGCACCCGGAGAGGCCGAGTGCGGTGCGCTGTCAAAATGCGACAACAGAAGTAATGCTTTTCCATTCGAAGTACCCGGGATACGCGCCAAAACATTGGTGCTGTGAGCGAGATTGCCCCACTCGGTTAGCGTGTAACCTTTTTGCAGTTGTGCCTGAAGCCCTAACTTACCCAGTTCGTTTTGTAGGTAAGTAACAATTTTCGGATGTTGTTCTGATCCTACGTAATGAGGTTCACTCGCGATGATGGCAATATGCTTTAAGGCCCGGGTCGTTGAGGCCTTGTCTAAATTTTCTTGCTCATTCAGTTCCTTTGCAGGATACCTGAAATAAAAAGCTATAGTGAGTATTACTGCGAAAAAAATAACTGTTATTAGGGATTCAGTTTGTTTGTTCATCAGGATTGCGGGGGTTTTCGGATTAGGAGATAGCGTTCGGAGCCGATCGGTGTATATCCCTGATCGTAAAGATAATAGTAAAAGTTTCCGTGTCGCGTTTGCCGGACATAAGTAATTAGCGAGAAATCAAAACCGCGTCGGATTAGTTCGTCGCGCGTGGCTCTGGCTTTGCCGTTGCGGTTGATTTCACATAGAATTTTGTAATTTTTTTTCAATCGGTTATTGATGCTTCGGACCAGATTTGATTCCTGTCGGTTACTGCGATAATTATAGGTGTTCCGGCAGGCGTCACTGCAAAATCGCTTATCCTCTCGTCCAATTACGATTTCGCCGCATTCCGGACAGTTGCGTTTTTCTTTCTGCATGGCGTATAGAATTAAGTTATTGGCTTTCAATAATCCAAAAGTAAAAAAGATAAGATGATTTATGGATGCGGCTTTACCGTAATCTTATAAATATCCAATCATTGTCGACAACATTCGACTATAGTCGTTTGTTTACCGACTCTCTTTCCGATCGCTTTCCAACTTTGCCCTGTCGACGAATTGTTTAGAACTGTAAAACCATTTAAAATTTGTAAACGCCATGAATTTAAGAAACAGAGTTCAGCTTATCGGTAACGTGGGCGCAGATCCAAAAATTACCAATGCGAAGTCGGGAAAAAAATTTGCTACTTTTTCTATCGCAACCAATGAAAGTTACACCAATGATCAGGGGGATAAGGTAACTGATACGGAGTGGCATAGTGCTATTGTCTGGGGCAAGTTGGCCGACATTGTAGAGAAATACGTAACCAAGGGGAAAGAGGTTGCTTTGGAAGGCAAACTTCAGCACCGTTCGTATGAGGACAAGGCCGGTGAGAAAAAGTACGTTACAGAAATTGTAGTGAACGACTTGCTGCTGTTATAATAAACCACCTTCTGCAAAAAACGGCGCAGGAATGCGCCGTTTTCTATCGTTCTTTGACATACATTAATGTTGCCCGTTGAAAATCCAGGGGAGAACTTCGTTGATATGTTGGAAGTGAGTAAAATGCGGGTGCTCCACTTTGTAATCGATTTTTTCGTGCTCCCAGGTGGTATGAAATGGAATATGGACTGCAAATGCTCCCATTTCCAGTACCGGCAGAACATCAGATTTGAGTGAGTTTCCAATCATCAAAAATTCAGAAGGTTCTATTTCAAGACGTTTTATTAATTTTTGATAATCCACAACTTGCTTGTCGGACATTACTTCGATGTGATGAAAATAATGGCCGAGTCCGGATTTGGTCAGTTTACGGTGTTGATCCAGCAAATCCCCCTTTGTAGCGACCACAAGTTTGTAATGGGGTTGTAAGGCCTTCAGGGCATCTTCTACACCCTCCAAAAGTTCAATTGGCTTCTGCAAAAGTTCCTTCCCGTACCCGATGATTTTGCCGACCGCTTCAACCCTTAAAGTGTTGTTTGTAATTTCGAGTGCCGCTTCAATCATTGAAAGTATATAACCTTTGATACCATAGCCATAGTATTGAAGGTTATGTATTTCGGTTTTGTACAATTCCTGAGAAAGACCCTGGCGAGAAAGATAATCGTCGAGCAGATTGCAGAACTTATTCTCGGTTTCTACAAAATAAGGCTCATTTACCCAAAGTGTGTCGTCCGCATCAAATGCTATAACTTTCAGATGTTTCATCAGCTTACAATTGTACCATTAGGTGTTGAATTTTCAGGTGTAACGAAAGTCAGCTTGCCGTCGTCACCCGTGGTCATCAATACCATTCCCTGACTCTCCACGCCGCGAAGTTTGCGGGGAGCAAGATTGGCAAGAATGGTAATTTTTTTACCTACGATTTGCTCCGGAGCAAAATGTTCGGCGATTCCGGATACTATAGTTCGGATATCCATGCCGGTATCTACCTTAAGAACCAGAAGCTTATCTGCTTTCGGCATTTTTTCAGCTTCCAGTATGGTGGCTGTACGTATATCCATGGCAGCGAAATCGTCAAAAGAAACCAAATCTTTTTGGGTCGGAATCGGTGTTACGGCGGTAGTGACGGCCCGGCTTTTATCAAGGCGCTCGATTTCCCGAAGGATTACGTCATCTTCAATTTTGCTAAAAAGTAACTCAGGCAATGCGATTTCCGTACCGGGTACGATATTCGACACGCTTGAGCCTGCTTCCCAGAAAAGCGCATTATCAAACTTCAGCGTCTTTCTTATTTTGGAAGCCGTAAAAGGCAGAAAAGGTTCAGCAAGGACGCTGATTGAAGCTACAACCTGCAAAGCCAAATAAAGTTGAGTATTCACGCGCTCGGGGTCGGTCTTAATAACTTTCCACGGCTCTTCATCGGCGAGGTATTTGTTTCCAAGGCGCGCTAAATTCATCACTTCGCCTAAAGCTTCGCGAAACCGGTACCTTTCAATAGAGTCGGCAATTACGGCCGGGTACGACGCCATGGCCTGAATCAGTAGCTCGTCAGTTTCGGTATACGCACCGGGTGCCGGCACAACGCCGTTATAATACTTGTGAATCAGCGTAACTACCCGGTTTACAAAATTCCCCAAAACCGCTACTAATTCATTATTATTTCGCGCTTGAAAGTCCTTCCATGTAAAATCATTGTCTTTCGTTTCCGGTGCGTTCGCGGTCAGCACGTAGCGGAGGACATCCTGCTGACCCGGGAAATTTTCCAGATATTCATGAAGCCAAACGGCCCAGTTTTTCGATGTGGAAAGTTTATTCCCTTCCAGATTTAGAAACTCATTTGCAGGGACGTTATCTGGCAAGATGTAACTTCCTTCGGCCTTTAACATAGCCGGAAAAATTACGCAATGGAATACAATATTGTCTTTACCGATAAAATGTACCAGTTTGGTATCTGCACTTTTCCAATAAGGTTCCCAATCTTTGCCTTGTGCTGCAGCCCACTCTTTAGTGCTTGAAATATAGCCAATGGGCGCATCGAACCACACGTATAACACCTTGCCGTCGGCTCCCGGTACCGGCACCGGAATCCCCCAGTCGAGGTCGCGCGTCACGGCACGCGGTTTCAGACCGTCGTCAAGCCACGATTTTACCTGGCCGTATACATTCGGCTTCCAGTCGGCACGATGATTTTCGAGAATCCACTCGCGCAGGAATGTATCGTATTCGTTAAGAGGCAAAAACCAATGTTTCGTTTGCTTGAGCACCGGAGTCGATCCCGATAATGTTGATTTTGGATTTATTAAATCCGTTGCGTTTAAAGATGCCCCACACTTTTCGCACTGATCACCGTACGCTTCTTCATTGCTGCAACGTGGACAGGTGCCGGTTACAAACCGATCCGCAAGAAATTGTTGTGCGTCTTCATCATACAACTGCTCGGTGACTTCCTCGATAAATTTATTCTTATCGTACAGCGTCTTAAAAAATTCAGAAGCGGTTTCAAAATGAATTTTTGAAGAAGTTCTCGAATAATTGTCGAATGAGATTCCAAAATCCTCAAATGATTTGCGAATCATGGCATCGTATTTATCGATTACTTCTTTCGGAGAAATACCTTCCGATTTTGCTTTTATCGAAATCGCAACGCCATGCTCATCACTCCCGCAAATAAAGGCTACATCGCGACCCTGAAGCCGAAGGTATCGGGAATAAATGTCAGATGGAACATAGACACCTGCCAGGTGGCCAATATGTATCGGCCCGTTTGTATACGGTAAAGCAGCAGTTACCGTGTATCGCTTAAATTGATGCATAACTCTTGAATAATGCGCAAAAGTACATAATCAGCGGCTGCTGAACACACCTGCTTTTGAAAGTCGCATAAATTTGGAGCAACTCGCGAGACTGAGGATTGCACAACGTATATTTGCAAGAAAGCATAGTTATGAGGTCATATTTGTTCCAACAAATGCTCCTTTTCACAGCATTGTTGCCAGCCTCACTATATCCACAAAGAAAAATGATAGCACCTGAAAAACTGCAAAAAGGAGATACGGTTGCAATTGTAGCCACAGCAAGAAAAATTGACGAATCAGCTTTGTCCGGCGCAATCGAGCTTCTGCAGAAGTGGGGGCTTCAGGTAGTGCTGGGTACCAGTGTTGGGTTGGAGGAAAACCAACTTGCCGGGCCAGACTGGAAAAGAGCCACTGACCTTCAACAAATGCTGGATAATCCGTCTGTAAAAGCGATCTGGGCAGCCAAAGGAGGCTACGGTACCGTGCGGATCATCGACCGTCTGGATTTCAGTCAATTTAGAAAAAACCCAAAGTGGGTTGTGGGTTTCAGTGACGTTACAGTGTTGCACAGCCATTTAAATAATATGGGTTATCAAACCATCCACGGGCCTATGGCGGTTGGTGCCAATATTGCCACGCCCGAGGCACTGGATTCCGTACGTAAAATGCTTTTTGGAGAATCTGTAAATTATGAAATAGACCCGCATCCCTTTAATCGTCATGGTGTTGCAACGGGTGAACTGGTTGGAGGAAACTTATCTGTCCTGTACTCGATTCTCGGCTCAGAATCTGAAGTTGACGTGTCGGGAAAAATTCTCTTCATTGAAGATCTTGATGAATACCTTTATCACATTGACCGGATGATGATGAACCTAAAACGGAATGGCTATTTTAAAAATCTAAAAGCCCTCATCGTGGGAGGAATGACCAGTATGAATGACAATGATATACCGTGGGGAAAAAACTCGGAAGAAATTATCCGGGATATTGTGAAAGATTACAATTTCCCGGTTATTTACAATTTCCCGGCAGGACATATTAAGGACAATCGGGCCTTACCATTCGGAAAACTGGCAACAGTTAGGGTCGATGCGCAAGGCGCCAAATTAACCTTTAGTAATGGCCAGCCACAATGATCTTGGAAAACTCGGTGAAGATCTCGCAGTGAATTATCTGCTCGACAGCGGATACGTTATTCTCGCAAGAAATTACATGGCCAATAAGGCTGAAATTGATATCATCGCAAGAAAAAATAATGTATTAGCTATTGTTGAAGTAAAAACCCGAAGCACGGTTACATTAGGCCGCCCCGAAGAATTTCTCAAGCCGGCTCAAATGAAAAATCTGATCGGAGCTGTTAATTTCTATGTGCGCGATTTGGATGAAGAGTTAAGCATTCGGTTCGATATCGCGGCTGTGGTGCGCAACGGGAATTCATATAGCCTGACATACATAGAAGACGCGTTCTACCACTTTTAAACAATTGTTTAAATCGCAAATCTTCAATTTTTTACATTGATTTTGTTTTACATTTGAGCCTCAAATTTATTGTCATGCGAATTCTGAAGTTTATTTTGATATTCTTTGCCGCTAATGCAATCGCACAAAAACCAATTGCATCGCGCATTCAACAACTCTACAATCAAAACGCGGATTTTACCGAATTTGCGCCGCTCGATCTACTGGAGTACAATAGCGAGGAAACAAATCGCATAGTTGAAAAATCGACATACACGTCGCCCAGACTATATGTGATAAGTCAGATTTTTACCAGCCGCCCGAACACCATAGCGCTGCAAATCCCGTATCAGGGTGCTACGCTTACCATCGACCTTTTTAAGGTTTCGATTTACAGCGAAGGCTTTCACGTAGATACTGATAAAAGCAAAAACATAAACTTCCAGAAAGGCGTCCACTACCGCGGCATTATCCGTAATTCACCGAATTCTGTGGCGTCATTTAATTTTTATGACGGCCATTTTGATGGAATCATATCCGACAATACCCTCCAAAATTTGGTGATCGCCAAAGAAGTGGGCAGCGCAAACAGATATCTTGTATATTCTGATGCAGATTTGCTAATCCCGAATACTTTTACCTGTGCCGCAAAAGATCCGCAAAATTTTCGGGCACCTCAAGCCCGCCAAACCAATGCCGTGCAGTCGTTGCGGTGCGTGACTACGTACTTTGAAATCGACCACGACCTTTATTTAGCCAATAATAGCGATGTTGAGCAAACCACCGAATGGATGACCTCTGTATTTAATAATGTTCAAACAATCTTCGAAAACGACGGAATCACCATCGCGCTGAAATCGGTATTTGTTTGGACGGAAGATGATCCTTACGAAGGAGAAACATCCGCAGACTACTTGTTTCAATTCAATGATGTGCGGCCTGTGTTTGACGGGGATGTAGGGCAGCTGGTGGGATTAGATCCGGGTGGACTCGGAGGGGTTGCGGTAACCATAAACGGACTTTGCAGCCAGTTCAACTTTAGTTATAGCGATGTTGAATTTAATTTTGCAACGGTGCCTACGTTCTCGTGGACAATTCAGGTAATCACGCACGAGTTTGGTCATTTATTGGGGTCTCCTCATACACATGCATGCGTGTGGAATGGCGACAATACGTCTATAGACGGATGCGGCACTCAAGCCGGCTACGAAGAAGGTAATTGCGGTGTCGGACCGATTCCAAGCGGTCTGGATCAGGGTACAATCATGAGCTACTGCCACCTGCTTGGAGGCGTGGGGATCAATTTTGTTAACGGATTCGGGCCTCAACCTGCCGAACTGATGATGCTTACTATCGATCAGTCGGCTTGCCTTAGCTTTGATTGCGTAAATACATGCATCAACACCATCGCGGAAATATCTGCGGAGAATGTTACGAACACAACAGCGACCTTAGTCTGGAATGATATTTCCGAAAATCCCGGAAATTACGAAATCGCCGTGAGCCCTTTAAATGCCGGCGGTGGAAGTTTTGTGCCTGTGTCCGGAAATACGCTCGACCTTAGCAACTTGTCACCGAATACTTTTTATATTGCTGAGGTTCGCCCAACCTGTACCGATGCGGAGCCCGTAGCGCGCCGCCAATTGTTTGCAACAGCCGCAGATTGGTGCAGCGGTGTTACCATTTCAGATTCTGGCGGTCCTTTTCAGGATTATAACGACGGAGATTCTTATGTACGAGTACTTATTCCGAATCAGCCCCAGAAAGCAATCCGACTCGAATTTAGTTCTTTCGATCTGGAATGGGATTATGATTATCTCTACATTTACGACGGCGCCGGAACCACTTCGCCGGAACTTACCGGCGGCCTTACTGGAGATATCAATCCCGGAGTATTCACCTCAACCTCTCCTGACGGCGCGCTGACCCTGCGTTTTGAAGCGGATGTGTTTATTACTGATGATGGCTATACAGCTGAAATAAGCTGCGAAGAAAACCTGAATGTCGGAGAGATGAGCGGAGTGGTCGATTTCCGCTATTATCCAAACCCATCCAAGGGAATGGTCTCTCTGCAATCCAACGAAAGGATTTTTGATGTGAAGATTTACAACGTGCAAGGACAATTGCTCTACACTGCACAGCCGGATCTCAACGAAACCGTAATAGACATGACGTCTTTTGCTTCCGGAACGTATTTTTACAAAGTGCAAACCGGAAATCAGCAAGTAAACTTTAAGATTGTCCGACAATAACTAAAACGGCTGCGAATGCAGCCGTTTTCTATTCTCCGTGTAACATTTGAAGTAATCGAAGCGCTTTCTTAACAGATTTTACGTCTTCAAAAGTAATCAACAGGCGCAGACCTGATGGCGTTTGTTTCTCCTTAACCTTGCAAAGCTGAGGGTGGGTTTGCATGAAACGAAGAATAGATGTAAAACGCGAGGTTTGGTAGAAAGCCGATTGCTGGTCAGAAACAAAATAACCAATCATTTTTCCCTGCTTCATAACCAGTTTTTCAATTCCCATCTGCGCGGCAAGCCACTTGATGCGAATACTGTCTAACAAGGCTTTCGCCTGCACCGGCAAAGCACCAAAACGATCGATTAATTTATCTTCAAATTCCTGCAGTTCCGCCTCTTCGCGCAACGATGCAAGATCATTGTAAAGATTTAAACGCTCTGTAATGCTGTTGATGTATTCGTCCGGGAACAAAAGCTCAAAGTCAGAATCAATTTGAATATCCTTTACATATACTTTCGAATCATCTTCGCTGTTTTCGTATAATTCGCGGAATTCATTTTCTTTCAATTCTTCAATCGCCTCATTCATGATCTTTTGGTAGGTCTCGAAGCCGATTTCATTAATAAAACCGCTTTGTTCTCCTCCCAACAAATCTCCCGCGCCGCGAATTTCAAGGTCTTTCATCGCAATGTTAAACCCGCTGCCCAATTCGCTGAATTGCTCAAGAGCATGAATACGCTTTCGTGCGTCTTCCGTCATCACCGAATACGGTGGTGTAATAAAATAACAAAACGCTTTCTTGTTGCTTCGGCCCACGCGTCCACGCATCTGATGAAGATCCGAAAGGCCAAAATTATTCGCGTTATTGATGAAAATTGTATTGGCATTCGGAACGTCAAGTCCGCTCTCGACTATAGTTGTCGACACCAAAACATCAAACTCACCGTTCATAAAACCAAGCATCAATTCTTCCAGTTTCTTTCCGTCCATCTGCCCGTGACCGATCCCCACGCGGGCATCAGGAACAAGCCGCTGAATCATGCCGGCGACCTCCTTGATGTTTTCAAGGCGGTTATGAATAAAAAACACCTGTCCGTTGCGCTGAATTTCATACGATATGGCATCGCGGATAGTTTCTTCATTAAATCCAACGACATGTGTTTCAATCGGATATCGATTGGGTGGCGGAGTTCGAATAACAGAAAGATCGCGGGCCGCCATTAAAGAAAATTGAAGTGTTCGTGGTATCGGCGTAGCGGTAAGCGTAAGCGTATCGACGTTGGACGCAATCGTTTTGAGTTTATCTTTAACATTAACCCCGAACTTCTGCTCTTCATCCACAATAAGAAGTCCCAAATCCTTAAACTTCACATTCTTATTTACCAGTTGATGTGTGCCGATAATGATGTCCAGACGGCCTTCTTCCAACTCTTTCAGCGTCACCGCTTTTTCCTTTGCCGTGCGAAAGCGGTTGAGATAACCCACTTTAACGGGCATTTCTTTTAAACGTTCTGAAAAAGTTCTGAAATGCTGATAAGCCAGAATGGTTGTAGGTACCAAAACTGCCACCTGCTTCCCGTTGTCTACCGCCTTGAAAGCAGCGCGGATTGCGACTTCCGTCTTGCCAAAACCCACATCACCACAAATCAGTCGGTCCATCGGCCGCTCGGATTCCATGTCGGCTTTCACATCCTGAGTGGCCTTAATCTGATCCGGTGTATCTTCATAAATAAAGGAAGATTCAAGCTCTAGCTGCAGATAGCTGTCCGGCGCATACTGAAAACCTTTTTCAAGTCGGCGCTTGGCATAGAGTTGAATAAGATTGAATGCAATATGCCTTACGCGTGCCTTCGTTTTCTGCTTTAAGGCCTTCCACGCACCCGATCCCAATTTGTAAATCTTCGGCGGTGCGCCATCCTTGCCGTTGTACTTAGCGATTTTATGCAATGCGTGAATGCTGACATACACTATGTCATTATCAGCATACACCAATTTTAGGGCTTCCTGGCGACGACCGTCAACCTCGATTTTCTGCAACCCGCCAAATTTACCGATGCCGTGATCGATGTGCGTTACATAATCTCCGACGGACAAAGTGTTAAGTTCCCGCAGTGTGAGCGATTCTTTTTTGGAATAGCCGTTTTTAAGCACAAACTTGTGGTACCGCTCAAAAATCTGATGATCCGTGTAACAAGCCATTTTTTGGTCGTGATCCACAAAGCCTTCGTGAAGCGGAAAAACGACGGTTTCATACTGCTTGCGCATATTCTCATGACCGGCGTCGTCCAGAGATTCAAAAATGTCATGAAATCGTCTGGCCTGTGTGTCATTCGAGCAAAATAAAAAGTTCTTGTAGCCCCGCGCATGATTGTTCGCCAAATCGGTAAGCAATAAATCAAATTGCTTGTTGAAAGGCGGTTGCGGTGCCGTGTCAAAAATGAGTTCTACGTCAGGCGAAAAGTAACTGGTACCACCTGTTTCGACACACGTGAAATCAAAAATTTTACCCTCAAAAGCTGACCTGCCTAAGAATAATTCGACCGGCTTGACATGCTTGATGGTTTTTTCCATTTTTTCAAAAGCTTCGCAGGCCTTTGCAAAAAGCTTGTCCAGCTGAGCTCCAATCAATCCGGCATGTCCGAGAAAAAGAACCGTTTCGCGGGGTATATAATCTAAAAAACTCTGCCTTTTATCCTGAAAGAATTTGTTCTCAACATTCGGGATGATGGTAATCTTTTGTTGCTTCTCAAAGGACAACTGCGTTTCAACATCAAAAGAGCGAATACTGTCGACCTCATTTCCAAAAAATTCAATCCTGTACGGATGATCATTGGAAAACGAAAATACATCAATGATTCCGCCGCGAACGGAAAACTCACCCGGCTCGGTTATGAAGTCGACCCGCCGAAACTCGTATTCGTGCAGCACCTCATTGATGAATTCTATCGAAACGGCGTCGCCAACCGCCACTTTAAGCGTGCTTTTTTCAAGATCGTCCCGGGTAATGACTTTCTCAAACAGCGCGTCCGTGTACGTCACGACAATTGATGGGGATTTCGTGGTGCCAATCCGATTTAGCACTTCGGCCCTTAATAATACGTTGGCGTTATCGGTTTCCTCAATCTGATACGGACGGCGATACGATCCCGGATAAAACAGCACTACATCCTGTCCGAGCATCAATTCAAGGTCGTTGAGGTGATAGGCCGCTTCTTCCTTGTCGTTAAAGATCAACAGAAACGGTAAACCCGCTTCGCGAAAAGCAGTAGCTACCACAAATGACAACGAAGACCCCACCAAGCCCCGCAGGTGTACTTTATTCCGGGAACCCCGCAAGCCCTCCGTTAGGGCGCGAACCTTTACGTCGGCTTCGTATTTCTCAAAAACGTGTTGTTGACTCAAAATTTCGTTTTTACTTCACAGCTCTGGAAGTGTCCAGCATCCGGATCATTTCTTCCTCTCCAATCTCTTTCGGGATGCGGCTCTTGCGCTGCAACTCATCAATCTGCAATTGCAACGATCGCATGTCTTTGTTGATTCCCTGAATAATGGGCACTACTTTATCCTGAGGTATCTCCTGCAAGTTCACAAATAAATTCAGCGCATTAATTTTAGTGGTGAGCACACCGATCCGCGCGCGAACTTGCGGCTTGTTATACTGCGGAGGAACCGAGCGCTCCAGAGCAGCCACCCTAAGCGACAGCGTTTTGGCTTTCCTCCGGAAGGCACCGATAGTGCTCTGAGGTTTTCGCGATAATTCATTTACAAACGACTGCCATTCGGGCCACTCCGCCAGCAATTGCTGTGACACCAGATCCGATGGAGTGGTCTGAAATTGCCACGATCTGCTGATGTCCTCAAATACTTTTTCCTGCTTCTTTTGCGCCCTAAGTGCAGCCTCGGCCCGCTGTGCGTCGTCCTTACACGACCACAGTACGCAAATCAAAACCGGCAATAAAAATCGCGTGCTTAAATTTTTCATGCTGCGCAAAGTTACACACACCGCGCTTTTTTTAAACGGCAAACGGCGCGAATTATTTGTTAAGCAAATGTCGGTTTTTAACAGCCGTTAACCTCAACGAAAACGTTATCTTTGCCGGGCAAATCGACGCGTATGAGCGAAAAAATTCTCATCATTGGCGCCTGCGGGCAAATCGGAACGGAACTAACTCAAAAATTGCGGGAAATTTACGGTCGGGATAATGTCATCGCTTCAGATATCCGCAAACTTAACAATGACGTGGTAAATTCCGGGCCATTCGAAGTTGTCAACGCCCTCGATTACAACCAGATTGAAAATCTTCTCGAAAAATACGGCATTACCCAAGTATATCTGATGGCAGCGCTGCTTTCGGCAACAGCCGAGAAAAATCCTGCGTTCGCCTGGGATCTCAACATGAACTCGCTTTTTCACGTGTTGAATCTCGCCAAAGCCGGCAAAATAAAACGCATTTTCTGGCCTTCCAGCATCGCAGTGTTCGGGCCAACCACGCCAAAACACCAAACGCCGCAGTACACCATCGCAGAGCCTTCAACCGTTTACGGCATCAGCAAACAGGCCGGCGAACGCTGGTGCGAATACTATCACAACATGTACGGCGTCGACGTACGCAGCATCCGTTATCCGGGGCTTATTTCCTGGACGTCACCTCCCGGCGGCGGAACCACGGATTATGCGGTCGACATTTATCACAAAGCGTTAAGCGACAATGCATACGAGTGTTTCCTGACATCCGAAACCGAAATGCCGATGATGTACATGGACGACGCCATTCGCGCTACCATTGAAATCATGCAGGCACCCGGCGATCAAATCAAGATACGTTCGGCATACAATCTCGCAGCCATTAGCTTTACTCCGGAACAAATCGCCGCAGAAATTCGCAAGCACCTGCCGGAATTTACCATTTCCTACAATCCGGACTTCCGGCAAAAAATCGCCGATAGTTGGCCCGCAAGTATTAACGATACACCCGCCCGCGAGCAATGGGGCTGGGAGCACCGTTACGACCTCGAAAAAATGACCGAGGTAATGCTATCCAATTTAAAACCCCAGTATTCGTAGCAACTTATTTTTTTGGGCAATTGCCGCTTCGCGTCACCGCGCTATCCGTTATAGCCCGCCGGGGCGGGGCTGCCACTGCTATCGCTATTGCGGCTACGTCTGCGCTTCTTCTTTCCCTTTTTCAAAGAAGTTAACCCAAAAGTACTTGTCAGGATCAATGCCCAAATCCATAAACGAGGCTTGCAAATGCTCCACTTCGGCATGGCCGGTCTGTGAGAGAAAATCTATTAAATCCTGAAGATTCTCAAACCGGAAGCTCAATTTAGTGTTTAAAGAGTACTCTGTAATCTTAAAATCAAGCGGTCCGGCTTTGTCTTCCAGTGACGATTTGAATCCGGCCTCATGCAAGGCGTCCGAAATTACCTGATAACTTTCTTTCATGCTTTTTCTTTTCAAGGTACGAAAAGGCACAAAAAAAACCTGCAGAAGTCTGCAGGTTTTTGTTCTTACCAAATCTTAACGCGCTGCTTCGGATCGAGATAGAGCGAATCTCCCTGCTTCACAGCAAATGCTTCGTAGAATTCCGGTAGATTCCGCACAATTCCATTCACGCGGAATACAGCCGGAGAATGCACATCAGACGCAATCTGATTGCGCAGGTATTCTTCACGCTCCTTAGACAACCACGATTGTGCATACCCGATAAATACGCGCTGGATTCCGGTAAACCCGTCCATCACCGGAGCCTTTTTCCCCTTAAGCGACATCTGATAGGCTTTCAGCGCAATGGCAAGTCCACCCAAATCACCGATGTTTTCGCCCAGAGTAAACGCGCCGTTTACATGCAGTCCGGGAAGTGCCTGATACGCATTAAACTGCGATACTAAAGCGCCTGTACGCTGCTTGAATGCCGCCAAATCCTGCGGTGTCCACCAGTCGCGCATCACGCCGTCACCATCAAAAGTGCTTCCCTGATCGTCAAATCCATGACCGATTTCATGCCCGATCACCGCGCCGATTCCGCCGTAATTAACCGCATCGTCCGCATTCAGATCAAAAAACGGGGGTTGCAAAATGGCCGCCGGGAACACGATTTCGTTAAGTGACGGATGGTAGTATGCGTTAACGGTCTGAGGCGTCATGCCCCATTCACTGCGATCAACGGGTTTGCCCAGTTTTGCCATCTGACGGTCGTACTCAAAAGCTTCCGCGCGTTTGGCATTGCCGTACAAATCGCCTTTGTCGATGGTTAGTGAACTGTAATCGCGCCATTTGTCGGGATATCCGATTTTAGGCGTAAACTTTTTTAACTTTTTCAGTGCTTCCTTTTTAGTGGCATCCGACATCCAGTCGAGATTTTTAATACTCTCTTCATACGCTAGCAGGACGTTTTTCACCAGTTCGTTCATGCGCGCCTTAGCCTCAGGCGAAAAGTGTTTTTTGACATACACTTCCCCAACGGCTTCGCCAAGCGAACTATTCACCTCCTGAACAGCTCTTTTCCACAAAGGCATCTGCTCCTGACGGCCGTGCAGCACTTTGCCGAAAAAGGCGAAATTCTCACGGTCGATTTCCATTGTAAGGTAGGTGGCGGCGCTGTGCACGGCGTGCCATTTTAGATAGTTTTTCCAGGTATTCAGCGAAGTAGTTTTCAATAAACCGTCCAGCGATTTCACATAATCCACCTGCGTAATTACAATGGTGTCGGCTTTCTTAACGCCGGCTGCAGACAGAAGGGCGGTCCAGTTCAAAGATGGACATAATCGTGGAAGATCTGCTATGGCGAACGTATTGTACATCAAGGCCATGTTTCGCGTATCTTCTTTTTTCATGTGCCGCTGTGCCAGTGCTGTTTCCAAAGCCATGATGGAAGCGGCTTCGCGAGCGGCTTCTGTTTGTCCGGCAAGTGTCAGCATTCGCGAAATGTGCCCTTCATATTTTTTACGGATTTCCGCGGATTTAGCATCCGTAAGGAAATAATATTCGCGCTCCGGTAACCCGAGCCCATCCTGCCACGTATATAACATGTAGCGATTCGGGTCTTTAAAGTCTTCCATCACGCCCACCGAAAGCGGTGTGGCTGTTCCGTTGCGCAGCGATTCACCAAAATATGCAGAAACATCCGCGAGCGATTTTAACCCGTCAATTTTTGAAAGAACGGGCTTTAAGGGTTCAATTCCACGCGCGTTTCGCCCTTTTTCGTCCATAAACGAATTGTACAAATCACCGATCTTCTGCTGGTTCGAACCGTGCTTATGCGATCCCTTTGCATATTCTTCAATGATGGCTTTTACATCTTCACTGGCCTTATCGTCGATTATTTCAGTAACCCCGAACGTCGAGCGGTCTGCCGGAATAGTAGTCCGTTTGATCCAACCACCGTTCACATAAAGATGGAAATTATCACCCGGATTAACCGTAGTATCCATATTGGCAAGAAGAATACCTGATTGCAGTTCTGTATTCTCTTTAGTGCCACAGCTTAAACAAACCAGAAAGGTAAAAGCCGGTAGCCAAATACGTAAGATATTCATAGAAAAATAGTTTGCGGGCGAAGATACTATTTTTGGTTAGCTTACTTGTACGGTTTTTCATTATATAGCCGATAACAACTTCTGAAAACGTTTTATAAATTTTGTAAGTGAATTTTTAAAAATTCTTGAACAATTAATAAAGTGTGTCGACTAATTGACATTTTTGCGAAATTTTTCGTAGAATAGCGGCGCGAAATTTGACAACTATGCTATCTTTCTCTTCTTCCTCAACGCGAATCGTAAATACGCGACGCGGAGTAATGGAATGCCTCGAATCGGCTTGCGGCGAACAGTATGCCGATGTTAATCTTCTAATTTTTCACGCTTCGATCGGTCACAACTTCGACGATTTGATGTCCGAAGCCCGCCGTCTGGCGCCTAATGCCGACGTGGTTGCGGCTTCGTGTTGTGGTGTTGTGGGTCGCGAGGGTGTAAGCGAGTCCATGAAAGACATCGCGCTTATGGCGGTGCGTGGCGATGAATATGCGCTGGCATTTACGGACGAAATCTACGGCCATAATTCCTACGAAAAAGCGAAAGAGTTGGCGTTGTCACTTAAAGCGCAGAAAGAGGGAATCAACATGATTTATTTTCTGGGCTCGGGCATTGATATCGCAAATGATTTATGTATTAAAGGTTTTGAAGAAGTATTTGGTTCGGACGTGACCATCTTTGGCGCGACTTCGTCGGACAATATGCGGGGTCACATCAGTTTTCAGGCAGCCAACGACAACGTATACGAACACGGTGCTTATGCCATCGGATTTTGTGATCCGAGTTTGTATGTCGACACCCAAGCTACACACGGATTTATTGCTGTGGGCGATCCGCTGACGGTGACCAAATCTTCAGGACACATCATTCATGAGTTCGACGGAAAACCTGCATGGCCGGAATACCTCAACCGACTGGGCGTGGATGCTGACGTCGATTGTGGAACCACCATTCCGATCGGCGCACTTGGCGAAGCCCTGCCGGATGATCTTGCAAAAGAGTACGGAAACTCACATTTACTTCGCGTTGTTACTAAGTTCGACGGGAATGATGTGTATTACGCCACGACCATTGAGCCGGGTACTCCGCTCTGGCTTACCGTACGCGATGAAGATGTTATCTTCAGCGAAATGGATCGGATTGTGAAATGCATCGTCGACCGTAACCCGGGACGAAAACCTGTTGCCGTGTTTCACGCAGATTGCCTTGCCCGCGGCCGGTTTCTGGTAGATCGGATTTTAAAAGAGGAACTGGTGTTTAAAATGCAACAGCCTTTTTCTGAGAATGGGGAATGTCCGCCCTGGCTCGGCATGTATGGCTTTGGAGAGTTCGCCCGCCTGGGAGGAGAAAATACGTATCACAACTATACTACTGCACTCTATGTGATTTACCGCAAATAGTCCGCCCCATGTCCCACCTAACCTTAGCCGATTATAACAAACTGCTCCGCGAGCATCAGGAGCTGCAGTTGCGCGTCACCCGACTGACGTACATCGAGCAGCAACTTCGACTTGCGCAAGATCGGCTGGATCACGAGTTAGGACTCTACAAACGACTTAGTTCGTTTTTTACGCGATTGGTGAAAAGTCGCGACTTTGATCTATTCATGCAGTTGGCGGTGGAGGCAATGGTGGATGTACTCGAAGTAGAAACTGCGGCATTTCTGTTCCGAAATCACAAAACCGGTGAACTGTTTTACGTAACGGAAGGATTTACACCCCAAAACGATGGGGATTCTGAATTATTCCGCCGCGAGATCATTAACCTGTCGCAGATGACTTTACGGTCGAAAGCTGCAATTATTCCGTCCAACCGTTTTGGCCTCTTCGAAGTTTTGCAACGGTTTAACCGCGGGTTGTTTTACCATGCTACCGACCGTGATGTGGGAATCTCGGTTTACTTGCTTGGGTTGATTTCCATTAAAAAATCGCCCATTTATGAAAAACTAACCGACAAGCATGAAACCTTGCTAGGCATTTTCGCTCAGGGCGTGCAATCGGCATTGGTGTCCTGGTTTCAGGATACGGTTATTAAAGGGCAGCGGGAGAAAATCGATAAGTCTGAAACCGAGCTCAAGCGCCTGACCTTAATTGCTAAAACAATTGAAAACGGCGTGGCAATTACAGCTTCGGACGGAAAAGTTGATTGGACAAATAAACAGTTTATTAAGCTCACAGGTTTGCGAAAAAAGGACTATTCCGGCAAACAAATAGGCGAGGTGCTGGATTTAAGTCCGGACGATCGCAAAAAACTGGAGGAGGCTCTGCGCAAAGCGAAGAATATCGACTTTCCGGTTCGCTATGAGCACAAGAAAGGCAATTGTAAATTTTTTCAGTTGGAAGTTTTGCCGGTGCGTGACGAAGAAGGCGATTTGAACAATTTCATCCTGATTCTGAAAGATATTACAGAGGAAGCACGTTTTAAAGAAGAAATAATTCGAATAAACAAACGCTTTGAAACCATTGCTGAACTGGCCAATGTGGGGATTTGGGAATGGAACAAGCCGCAAAATTCGATTCGGTGGAATGAAGTTCTGGCGAAGCAGTTCCAGTTCGACCATTTGGGCAGTCAGGAAATGCTTCTCGATGTATGGTTAAATGCGATTCATCCGGACGATAAGGATTATGTTTTGGCCAATCGTCAAAAGGTAATCAACAAAGAATGCGAAAAATTAACCCAAATGTACCGCGTGATATTGCGCGACGGTTCGTTGCGACACATGCAGGCGCATTTGCAGTCTGAGTTTGATGAACGCGGGGAATTTATCGGACTGGTAGGCAGCACTCGCGATATTACAGACGTTGTCAATGCCAATAAGGTTGAGCGCGATAGCTATTTGCTGGAATTGGCATTAGACAGGGTAAATCCTATATTGATTCTTGACGCTTTCGGACATATTTGTTACTTCAACCAACCCATGCTAACGCTGACTCCGGACATCGATGGCTGCAAAGGGCAAAAGGTAGACCTCAATCGGGATCAGCAATGTTCCATTTCCGGCGTTTATAAGCTAATTGCTACGTATTCAAACCGTTGGGAAGATCTGCGAACGGTCGAGATTCCGTTTTTAAACAATTATAAAGCTCAATTTTATCCGACCATATCGGCACGGGGCGAATTATTAGCTGTTATACTCATCTCAGAATAGCGTTATTTTTTAAGTGGCAAATGAGTTGACTAATAATCTGTTAAAGAGCATTTTAAATATAAAACAACCACATAAACGACGACATAAAAGATTTTGCGAATTTATAAAATTTAGCGATAGATTTAGAAATATTTATATCTTTTTCTTGTTTTTAAGGTGTTTACGCTCTATTTTTATCAAGATTTCGCCCTAAATCTTACCTGCTTTTATGCCTTCCAACATTCAAGATTCTAATCTGTTACGTGATTATCAGGAGCTGCAACTCCGTGTGATGCGATCGTCGCATATTGAACAGCAGTTGCGCATTGTACAGGACCGTCTGGATCACGAATTAATCTTATACAAAAGACTAAGCGCTTATAGTAGTAAAGCCGTAAACACGTCTTCCGTAGATGAGTTGTTGCGTCTTTCCGTAGAGGCAATGGTGGATGTGCTGGAAATAGAGTCATCTGCCATTCTCATCTGTCGCGAGAACAAGGAGCCTATTTTTCACCATGAGGGTTTACCATTGTCGAGAGTTTCCGAGGAGGATTTTTGTGCCGATTTTAGACAAATTTCGCAGGTGGTTCCTCGGTCAAAAGCTGTAATCCTTCCTTCCCGTAAACTTCAGCTAATGACGGTACTTCAGGCATATACTGACTGCCTGTTTTATGCAACGGTGGATCAAAAATTGGGAATTGGGATTTATGTAGTTGGCCTTATCTCTGCAGAGAAATCAGCTTTTTACGAAAAACTGGGAGAAAAACACGAAACTATTTTCAATCTGTTCACCCAGCAATTGCGATCGATTCTGACATCGCGCTATCAGGAAGAGCAAATACGGCAACAATTGGTGCGGATTGAACGCTCTGAGCAGGAATTGCAAAAACTGTCAATGATAGCGCGGAAAACCAAAAATGCGGTGCTGGTGATAGGTTCCGATCATCGGATTGAATGGGTTAATGATTCATTCAGTCGGACCACCGGCTACGTATTTGAAGATGTCGTTGGCGGCCGGCTTCGGGAAGTTATGAAAAAGCACGAGGTGGACGTAGAAGGGCGACAACAAATTCTCGAGGCCGTCAGGCAACAACAGAGTTGTGAAGTATATGCAACCAGTCGCTCAATTAATGGTGAAGAATTGTGTTGGAACATTGAAATTATTCCCGTCGTTAACGATGCGGGCAAACATCTGAGTAACATCCTCATGCTTAACGATGTTACGGCTGAGGTTCGGTTTAAGGAAGATCTGTTGACCATCAATTACAAATATCAACTGATCTCGCAGGAAGCTAAAGTTGGCATTTGGGAATATAGCATTGCCGATAATTATTCCCAGTGGAATGAGGTACTTATTGATATGTTTGGGGCTCATCAAAAAGATGGCGCCACCGGCTACTATGAATTTTGGGAATCGAGGATTCATCCGGATGATCGGGAATATGTAATCAATGAGCGGCGTAAAGTGCTTAACAATGAAGTAAAAAGCGTCCGGAAGAATTATCGCATTTACAACTCCGACGGTGAAATTCGCCATTTACAGAGCCATACTATCGGGCAGTATGATGAGGAGGGTCGCCTGATTGGCCTGATGGGTAGCTCGATCGACGTGACGGAATTAATGCAGGTGGATGAACGCGTGCAGAGTCTCAAGCAGTTCTACGAAAACATCGTAAACCATTTGCCAAGTAATGTTATGGTATTTAACGGGCAGCATGAATTGGTGTACGCGAATGAATCAATGTTACACGCACACCCGTTTCTCCAGCAGGAACTTTCTAAGAATATTGATTCCATCATCGGCATAAACAACGCTACTCATGCCTTCTTAAAGCGACTGCGACTGCATTTGTCCAAAGCTTTTGTGACACAAAAAGTCGTTTCTTTCAACGAGGTTTTTATTTTAAATCATCATCAGAGAAACATGATTGGAACGGCACTTCCGGTAGGCATTGGCGACTCGGAATTATTAACCATCGTGTCGTTTACGGATGTTACGGAGCTGAATCGCTTCCAAAAAGAATTGGTTCGGAAGAATACCGAATTGCAAAAAGTAAATGCCGAACTTGACAATTTTGTGTACCGCGTTTCTCATGATCTCCGGTCTCCATTACTGTCGATTGAGGGTATTTTAGGCCTGATGGAGGACGACGATCTTGACCCTGAAGTACGCGAGTACCACAAGTTGATTCGAACTTCAGTCGGCCGTATGGATTCGTCTATCAAAGATATCTTAGAATATTCCCGGAATTCACGCGTAGAACTTAAAATCGAACGCTTTAACATCAAGAAAATGGTTGAGGCCATTTTTGCAGATCATAAGTTCTACGGCGGTAATCCAATGGAGCTTCAGTTCACGCCCGAATGCGATTCTTACCTCGAATCAGATAAAACACGTATCAATACGTTATTTCGAAACCTGATTGGCAACGCCGTGAAATACCGACGCAATGTGCCGGATTCCTTTGTCCGTTTCGGGATGTCGACTCATAAAAAACAAGTCGTTATTACACTAACGGACAACGGAAAGGGAATTGAAAAAATGAAAATAAAAAAGGTGTTCGACATGTTTTACCGCGGTTCAAGTGATAGCGTGGGCAGCGGACTCGGTCTTTACATCTGTAAGGAGATAATCACAAAACTTCAGGGCAAAATTTCGCTTACCTCTGAAGTCGGACAGGGAACGATGGTTACCATTACACTTCCACTAAAACCCAAATTGAAATGAATTATCTGCTAATCGATGACGACCCGATCATTAATCTGGTGCATCGGAAAACGATTCTAAAATTTGATGAAGGAGCCGAAGTGAAGGAATTTCTTTCGCCGCGTACGGCTTTAGATGAAATCTTACAGAATCCTAAAGACGTAAACGGGCATGTCATCTTCCTCGACATTAATATGCCGGATCTAAACGGATTTTAACTACTGGACGAATTGCTGGTCAAAGAAAAGTCAGCCTTGCAGCACGCATTTGTGTTTATCGTCTCCTCCTCGCTAAATGTGAAAGACCGGGAACGTGCAAAAAAATACAACGTAATTAAAGGTTTCTTCGACAAGCCACTTAATGAAAAAAAGCTGGCTGATATTTCGGGTTCGATTCGGGCAGCAGTGTCATAATCGTCGTAAAAATTTAGCAAACCGCTAAGAAAACGAACCATTTCAATCGTTACTTTTACGCAAAATAATAACCTTATGAAGTGTCCGAATTGTAATGATACGCTGGTCATGACCGACCGTCAGGGAGTAGAAATCGATTATTGCCCGAACTGTCGCGGCGTATGGCTGGATCGGGGAGAGCTTGATAAAATAATCGAGCGTTCTGCTGCTCCGCCCGCTCGCACACACGGTTACGATAGCCGCCGGCCATCCGATTATCATCGTCATGATGATTATAAGTACAAGAAAAAGAAAGACTCGTTTTTGGGCGATTTATTCGATTTTTAATTCCTTACCAAATTGTACGGAAAATCCGCTAATTTCGCAGCCGCTGGGCCTCGTAGTTCAACGGATAGAATAGAAGTTTCCTAAACTTTAGATCCAAGTTCGATTCTTGGCGAGGCTACGACTGTCTTCGGACAGTTTTTTTATTTTTTAAGCGTTTGTATCAGCACCTCGTCAAATGATTTTTTTACTTGCACTACTTCGTTCGTATGATCGTTCGGAATCGCAACGGACAGCACGTAATGGGCGATTTTCCACTGCCCGTTAATTTTTCGCAAAACGCCGGATCCTCGGCAAAGCATCATCCAGGTATCCAGCAATTCATCAAACCAAGCAATCGATCCGTCTGCGCTTAGATAAACGTTGCGCTGCAAACATTTGAACTCCCAAGCGCGACCTTTATCGAAGTAAGGTTTGGCGAATTTTGCGAAAGCGTCTTTCGTCCAGTTTTCAGTAGGATCTGTCCCTACAAAAACCGCATCGTCAGACATTAAATTAAAATAATCCTGATATCGTGCATCAGCCGCTGCGCGGTGCCATGCATCAAGACAAATGTCGATATCTTTTTTCGGCTGTGCGGCGAGAAACAGGGAGAAAAACAGTACCGGAAAAAATGTTTTCAAAGTCGACATTGCTGGGGTGAAAGTTAGTTTCGGTGCCGGCCTTCCGCGTTCAATTGGCAATCGCCCAGATTATTTACAAGTGCCTGCAGTTCCCCGTTCGCGTCGCCGCAAACATCAATTTGTGCGGCTAGCGCATTTTTATACGCAGTACAAAGTTGATCGAGATTTTGGTCTGTGGCGTTGCTAAACGCGAAAGCCGCCTCCATGGTGGCCAGTGACGCCTGCTCGCAGGAGAGCGCAGAATTGCTTTCGTCGCCGGAACTACAAGATGACAATAAAGATACGGCTGCGAAAACCGAAACAAAGTTTGTTTTTTTCATGTACTGCAATTATGTTGGCGAATGTACAAAAAGAAACAAAGTTGAAATACTTCCCGTTAATATGTGCTTGCGGAGTTTAGGTATCGAATATGTTCAGCGCTCAGTTCAAGTGAAACCGCCCGCATGATTTCGTCTAGTTGTGTGGTGGACGTTGCGCTTGCGATCGGAGCCGTTACCGATGGGCGATGAATGAGCCAGGCAATCGCGACGGTGGCCATAGCGGTATCCAGCTCCGAAGCTACTTCTTCCAATGCTTTCAAAAGAGTAATTCCGCGATCGTCAAGGTATTTTTTCATATTGCCTCCGCGGACACTTTTGTGGCTGTCGCTCGCGCTGCGGTATTTTCCTGTGAGAAATCCGCTCTGGAGCGCATAATAAGGCATAACCCCAAGGCCGTGCCCCATGCACAGCGGCTCATACAGATTTTCATAGTTTTCCCGGGCGTAAAGATTGTAATGCGGCTGAAGCGTTGTATACGAAGGCAGCTGATTTTCTGCCGAAAAATGGAGTGATTCTTTTAAGCGCTCCGGCGATATATTAGAAGCGCCTATGTACCGAACCTTTCCGGATGTGATTAGCGCATTGTAGGCCTCCAGCGTTTCTTCGACAGGTGTGGTTTCTTCGTCGAAGTGCGTCTGATACAAATCGATATACTCGGTTTTTAAACGTCGAAGCGAGTCGTCACACGCCTTGAAAATGAACTTTTTTGTCAGCCCTTTGTTCCCGTTGCCCATATCAGCACCTACCTTGGTGGCCAAAATGATATCGTGTCTGTTTTTGCGTTGGTGCATCCACTTTCCCAAAATGGTTTCCGATTCTCCACCACGGTTGCCTTCGGCCCATTTCGAATATACATCGGCGGTATCTACGCAATTTCCTTGCTTGCCCGTAAAATGATCCAAAAGCTTAAAGGATTGCTTTTCATCCACCGTCCATCCAAAAACATTTCCGCCCAACACGACCGGGGCGATGCACAGATCTGTTTCGCCTAATTTAACTTGTGTTGTCATAATTCAACTAAAATACACGCTTATCCCTCGTTGCCCGGATTATTAACATACTTTTAAGCGGCTCAGAAAAATATACCCTATTTTTGTGCGAGATTTACTGATATGGATATTGTTATTAAACTTTCCCAGTTCTTATTGAGCCTTTCTTTGTTGATCGTGCTGCATGAGCTGGGACACTTCATTCCCGCAAAATTATTTAAAACGCGTGTCGAAAAGTTTTATCTGTTTTTTGATGTAAAGTTTTCGCTGGTCAAAAAGAGAATAGGCGAAACTGTCTATGGAATCGGATGGCTACCCTTGGGTGGTTACGTCAAGATTGCCGGAATGATTGATGAAAGCATGGATAAAGAACAGATGGCGCAACCTCCGCAACCGTGGGAGTTTCGCTCCAAACCGGCATGGCAGCGCTTAATCATCATGTTGGGAGGAGTTACTGTCAATTTCATTTTGGCATTCGTCATCTATATCGGGATGGCATTTGCCTATGGCGATTTATACATTGCTAATGACGATGTGAAAGACGGAATTTGGGTAACGAACAAAACGGCCGAAAAATACGGTTTACGTACAGGCGATAAAATTTTGGCAATCGATGGTGTAAAGCCGCAAAAGTTTCACGATGTTAATGAAAGCATCTTATTTGCGCGCACGATTGAAGTGGATCGGCAGGGAGAACGCAAAACGATTACGCTTCCCGAAGATTTTATTGCTACGTTTTTGGAAGGAGAGCAAAAATTGGTAGCACAGCTGCGGCTGCCATTTGTAGTAACCGGCGCACAGGAAAATTCTCCGAACAAAGATCAGGTGCAACCGAAGGATATCATTACCAATTTTAACGGAAGGCCGGTTAAATATGCGGACGAAATTGTCAGCGCCATCGATTCGCTTCGCGGTAAAACGATTTCTGCTATGGTAAAGCGCGACGGTAAAGAAATTCCGGTGATATTAAAGGTGTCAGACAGTGCGAAGTTAGGACTTGGATATGCGGCGATGCTGCCGGCAAACAACATAGAACGACTTGGGCTTTACAAAGTAACTCGGCAGGAGTATGGCTTTTTCGAATCATTCGGCGTGGGAATTACCCGGGGCAAAGAGGAACTTGCGGGGTATGGCCGTCAACTGAAAGCGATTTTCACACCTTCGACCGGCGCTTATAAAGGGGTGGGCGGTTTCAAGGCGATTTACGACATTTTTCCGCAATTTTGGAGCTGGGAGGTGTTTTGGAGCATTACAGCGCTGCTGTCTATCATGCTGGGAGTTATGAACCTTTTGCCGATTCCGGCTCTCGACGGGGGGCATGTGATGTTTTTGCTGTATGAAATTATCACGCGACGCAAGCCGAGCGACAAGTTTATGGAGTACGCCCAAATGACAGGGTTTGTATTGTTAATCGGACTGGTCTTGTTTGCCAACGGGAATGACATTTACAAAGCGATAACGGGAAAATAATTTTTTGATTTTTATTTGCGAAAATCATTTTTCGTTTTATATTTGCAACCGCTTTAAAAGGCATACGCCTTCCTCCTTAGCTCAGTTGGTTAGAGCATCTGACTGTTAATCAGAGTCCCGATAGTTATCGGGATTGGTTCGAGCCTAAGGAGAGGGAAATTACAAGAGGAATAAACGTTCATATAATACACTCCTCCTTAGCTCAGTTGGTTAGAGCATCTGACTGTTAATCAGAGTCCCGATAGT